>Ga0209119_1000970_pt1 | contig 29018 bp, 30 predicted proteins | sample COG_03_FD_184747 | JGI IMG/M metagenome (GOLD analysis project Ga0209119, IMG submission 184747) | Pelagic Microbial community sample from North Sea - COGITO 998_met_03 (SPAdes) (version 2) | ecosystem: Environmental > Aquatic > Marine > Neritic zone/Coastal water | place: Helgoland, sampling...
AAAAGGAAAGAATTGTATTGCGCAATTAAAAAAATTGGGCGCTGTGGTCTCATTTCAACTGAAGTAATCAGTTGATTTTTTTTTGGTTATGATTTTCCATTACTGTGAGTAGTGACGGCGAAGCCGTATCCGAGAGCAACATAAATAGGTTTTTTAAAAGTTATTAAAAATAAAAAAGAACTAAACAGACTACCGGTGGTAGTCGAGAAATAATAAGTTATGAAAGTAGGAATTACCTTTTCAACCTTTGATCTTTTTCATGCTGGGCATGTAAAGATGCTGGAAGAAGCAAAACGTCAGTGTGATTATTTAATTGTGGGGTTGCAGTTAGACCCTTCGATTGATCGCCCTGAGAAAAATGCACCTTCACAATCTATAATAGAGCGGTATATTCAGCTCAAAGGATCTAAGCATGTAGATGAAATTGTACCCTACGTATCGGAACAAGATTTAGAAGATATTCTGCATTCTTTTAAACTAGATGTTCGAATTATTGGTGATGAGTACAAAGAAAAGAACTATACAGGTAGAACGTATTGTGAAGAAAAAGGAATAGAGATTTATTACAACTCTAGAGATCACAGATTCTCTTCGAGTGGATTAAGAAAGCAAGTGAAACAAATAGAAGATAAATAAGAAATGAATATTACAGTTATAGGATCTGGATATGTTGGGCTAGTTTCAGGAACGTGTTTTGCAGAGATGGGAAATAGGGTTACATGTGTAGATATAGACCCCGTCAAGATTGAAAAATTAAATCAAGGGATCATTCCTATTTTTGAACCGGGTTTAGAGACGATGGTTTTGAAAAATGTAAAGAATAAGAATCTGTTTTTTACAACAGGGTTAGCCGAAGCATTACAAAATTCTGAAATCGCATTTATAGCCGTTGGAACTCCTATGGGAGATGACGGTTCTGCAGATTTACAATATGTATTAGCTGTAGCGAAATCAATAGGGCAGTCGATGCAAAAAAGATTGATTGTGGTTGATAAATCTACCGTACCTATTGGAACTGCAGATAAGGTGAAAGCGACCATTCAAAAAGAGTTAGATATACGAAATTCTGATTTAGAGTTTGATGTGGTTTCTAATCCTGAATTTTTAAAAGAAGGAGCTGCTATTGCAGATTTTATGAAGCCTGATCGAGTGGTAATTGGAGCAGATTCTGAGATTGCCTTTAAAAAAATGAAAGAGCTTTATTCTCCTTTTTTTAGATCTCATGACCGTTTTATAACGATGGACATCCGCTCTGCTGAAATGACTAAGTATGCTGCCAATGCAATGTTGGCTACCAAAATATCTTTTATGAATGAAATTGCCAATATCTGTGAAAAGGTGGGGGCAGATGCCAATCAAGTACGAATTGGAATTGGTTCAGACCAACGGATAGGTTATAGTTTTATTTACCCAGGAGCGGGTTATGGAGGTTCTTGTTTTCCAAAAGATGTAAAAGCACTCACAAAAATAGCCAAAGAAAATGGCTACACTGCGCAATTAATCACCGCAGTAGAAGAAGTAAACGATGCACAGAAATTAGTGATCGCTCAGAAAATTGTAGCCCGTTTTGGAGAAGACTTAACTGGCTTTACTTTTGGTATTTGGGGGCTGGCCTTTAAGCCAGGGACAGATGACATGCGCGAAGCACCAGCCATTTATGTAATTAAAGAATTAGTGAGTAGAGGTGCCCAAATAAAAGCCTATGATCCTAAAGCTGTTAATGAAGCAAAAGAGCATTATCTAAAAGGAATTCAAAATATAACATACTTAACCTCGAAGTATGACGTTTTAAAAGACTCAGATGCATTAGTATTACTTACTGAGTGGAAAGAGTTTCGTTCGCCTGATTTTGATGAAATAAAAGCACAATTGAAAACGCCTGTTATTTTTGATGGCCGAAATCAATATATAGCTTACAATTTGGAGAATAAAGGTTTAGAGTATTATAGAATTGGAAAATAAATGAATTTTAAAAAGTCAACAAAAATATACATTGCTGGTCACCGAGGAATGGTAGGGTCTGCAGTTTGGAGAGCATTAGAATCTAAAGGTTATTCCAATTTGATTGGAAAAACTAGCGCTGAACTTGATCTTAGAAATCAACACGCAGTTACTGATTTTTATAAAAAAGAACAACCTGAAGTAGTCATCGATGCTGCAGCAAAAGTTGGAGGTATCTTAGCTAATAATGATTTTCCTTATCAGTTTTTAATGGAAAATATGCAGATTCAAAATAATTTGATTGATGGAGCTTTTAAAGCTGGAATAGAAAAATTTATTTTCTTAGGGAGTTCTTGCATCTACCCGAAGTTTGCTCAACAGCCCTTAAAAGAAGAATATTTATTAACAGATTCTTTAGAACCAACTAATGAGTGGTACGCCATTGCAAAAATTACAGGAGTAAAAGCATGCCAAGCGATACGCAAACAATACCAAAAAGACTATGTGAGTTTAATGCCTACCAATTTGTACGGATCTTTTGATAATTTCGATTTGCAATCCTCACATGTATTGCCTGCAATGCTGCGTAAATTTCATGAGGCTAAAATAAACAAGCACTCAGATGTAACGCTTTGGGGAAGTGGAACCCCAATGCGAGAGTTTCTGTTTGTAGATGATATGGCAGAAGCGGTGGTATATGCTCTAGAAAATAATTTGCCAGAATACTTATATAATGTAGGCACAGGAAAAGATATTACGATTAAAGAATTAGCAGAAACAATACAAAAGGTAATTGGTCATCAAGGAAATATTCTTTGGGATGCCAGTAAGCCAGATGGCACTCCAAGAAAACTAATGGATGTTTCCAAAATGAAAGAAATAGGGTGGGAATATTCAACAGAGTTAGAAGACGGCATTAAAAAAACCTATCAATGGTTTTTAGAGAATATATATACAATTAAAGAAATTAAATTATAAATAATGAAAGTAGCATTAATAACTGGAATTACAGGACAGGATGGTTCTTATTTAGCAGAGCTGCTATTAGAAAAAGGATATGAAGTCCACGGAATCAAAAGAAGGTCTTCTTCATTAAATACAGACAGAATTGATCATTTATACCAAGATCCTCACCACCCGAATCAACGATTAAAATTACATTACGGTGATTTAACAGATGCAATGAACCTCACCAGGATTATAGAAGAATGTCAGCCCGATGAAATCTACAACTTAGGAGCCATGTCTCATGTGAAGGTGTCATTTGACACCCCTGAATATGTAGGGAATGTAGATGGACTCGGTACTCTACGTATTTTAGAGGCGGTTCGTTTATTAGGCTTAGAAAAGAAAACTAGAATTTACCAAGCCTCCACTTCTGAGTTGTATGGAGGAATGCCAGAGAATAAAAATGATAAAGGGTTTTATGATGAAAATTCACCATTCTATCCAAGATCACCTTACGGAGTTGCAAAAATATATGGGTTTTGGATTACCAAAAACTATAGAGAAGCATACGATATGTTTGCGTGTAATGGAATTTTATTCAATCATGAATCCCCTAGAAGAGGAGAAACTTTTGTGACTCGTAAAATTACTCGAGCGACTGCTAGAATTGCTTTAGGATTACAGGAAAAAATATATTTAGGGAATCTAGATGCCAAACGAGATTGGGGGCATGCAAAGGACTATGTTCGTATGATGTGGATGATTTTGCAGGCAGAAGAACCTGAAGACTGGGTGATAGCAACAGGAAAGACCACTACAGTTAGAGAGTTTGTAAGATTAGCATTTAATGAGGTAGGAGTTAAAATAGAATTTAAAGGAGAAGGAGTCAATGAGAAAGCATATGTGGCATCCTGTGCTCATGAAGATTTTCAAATAGAAATTGGAAAAGAAGTTTTATCTATAGATCCTGCTTATTTTAGACCAACTGAAGTAGATCTATTAATTGGAGACCCTACTAAGGCAAAAGAAAAATTAGGCTGGGTACCAGAACATGATTTGGCGTCGTTGGTGAAAGACATGATGCAATCCGATGTTACGTTGATGCAAAAACAGCAGTATTTGAAAGAGGGAGGGTATATTAATATTGATTATTTTGAATAAAATCAATTACATTAACAAAAAACATCTTCATTTTATTATCATATCTCAAGGTGTAATATTAAAAATAATTAATTAATGAGTAAGCTTTTTAGCCAAATAAGGCAGAATTTAGTTGTAAATATTATTTCATTAATACTCAATGTTTTTATTGGCTTATTATTAGTACCATATTTAATTAAATATTTAGGAATTGCTGCCTATGGATTAGTTCCTTTAGCAATGATTTTTACGGACTATATAAACATTATAAATGTATCTTTAAATAGTGCGGTTGGTAGATTTTTTCTAATTGAAATACAAAATAATAATTGGAAAAATGCAAACATTATTTTTAATTCCGCCTTATGGGGGATATTTGGATTAATATTAATCCAAGTACCTATTCTTAGTTATATTGTTGTTGAATTAAATATTCTCATTGATATTCCTAATGGTTTTTTCATTGATGTTACACGCTTATTTATCTTAACTTTTTCCGGATATTTAATTTCATTAATAAGCAGTATTCTCAACACCTCAATGTTTGCGCTTAATCGATTAGATCTAAGCAGAAAAGTAGATATTTTTCGAGTCATGACTAGAATAGTAATAATTATATTATTATTCAATGTAAGAACACCCTCATTACTTAGTGTTGGAATAGCTAACTTTATTGCCGCACTAAGTGCATTTATATATTCTTTTTATTGGAATCGAAAATTAACTCCAAAATTATATTTGTCCATAAAGTTATTTAGTTTTTCAAAACTAAAAACTATTTACTCAATGGGAGGTTGGATAATTCTAAATCAAGTAGGTTATTTATTATTCGTAAAAGTTGATTTATTATTGATTAATAAATTATTAGGATCTCAATCCTCTGGAGAATATGCCGCATTAATTCAGTGGAATACCTTAATTCGAACATTTGCTGGAATATTCTCAGGGATCTTAGTGCCAGTAATTATCGCTTTCTATGCAAAAAAAGAATTTGTTAAAATGAAATCATATGTCAATTTTTCAATTAAACATATATCATTGATATTGTTGATTCTTTGTTCTACAATTAGTGGATTCTCAAAACCCATATTATTATTATGGCTTGGTGATGAATATGTCTCTAAATTCCTTGTATTAGTTGTAATGATATTGCCATTAGCTTTTTCAATGGGAACACTTTCAACTTTGGCTGTAAATAAAGCTCATAATAAAGTCGCTATACCAGGAATAGTAACATTTTTTGCAGGTTTATTAAATTTTATAATTAACTACCAGCTGCTAAAGTCAGGGTTTGGGTACATATATGTAGCATTGGTTGGTGGCTCCATTTTATTATTAAAGAATTTGTTCTTTTCAACTATTTATTCTGCTCATGTCATGAAAATTCCATTGTTATCATTTCTTAAGGATATACCCTTAAATTTTGCTTTTATGATGGCTATTTTTACAACAATGTTTTTATATAATGAATATCATTCTATTACAACATTGATAGAACTGTCAATTACTGTATCAATCTCATTATTATTAATCATCGCACTTTCATACTTGATTATTATAAATAAAAAAGATAGAATAATAATCAATAAATTAATTATTAATAAAGTAAGATAAATTTTATTTATGATCATTAATTTCAACTAAATATTTTATTAAAATATGTTAAGAAAATTATACAAAAAATTGTTTTTATACACACGAAGCTTCTTTATTGAGCTCGTTAAAAAAAACCACATAGTTGTTAATGGGTATTTTGAGCCTATCCATCACAGTCCAAAAGCATCTAGACGCTTACGTAATTGGGGAGATGCAGTTAACTACTACCTAATTAAAGAACTATCAAACAAAAATATTGTTGATTATAAACACTCAATTCTCTCAAAAATTAAAAAAGAAAACAATTTTATTTTTGTTGGTAGTATAATAACACAATTATCAAATCCCAAAAGTATAATATGGGGAAGTGGTGTTATATCAGACAAGATGGAACTAAATTTTAAACCAGAAAAAGTATTAGCTGTAAGAGGCCCATTAACGAGAAATTATTTACTAAAAAATAATATTCCTTGTCCTGAGGTGTATGGAGATCCTGTATTATTGATGCCTAAAATATACAATCCTTTAAAAAGTATAAAGTATGATTTAGGTATAATTCCTCATCATATTGATGAAAATAATATCAATCTTTTACGAATCATAAATAATTCGAAGATAAAAGTTAAAATAATTAGTTTAGTTACATATCCAAATTGGAAATCAGTTATAGACGATATTTGTGAATGTAATTTTATTGTGTCTAGTTCATTGCACGGCCTAATACTTGCAGATGCCTACAATATTCCAAATTCATGGGTGTCCTTTTCGGATAATATATTTGGGAATAATTTCAAGTTTTACGATTATTATGCATCAGTAGAGAAAGAGGTTTCTTCATTTTATGTTACGAAAGAAACTACTATGGATGATATTTTAAATTTAAAGTGCAAATGGACCCCCATAAGCATTGATTTAAAACCTTTAATTGAAGCTTGTCCTTTTAAAATTTTAATAGATAATTAATTAATAATTCTATTATGAAAGTAATTATATATAAGACGTTATCTCTATTAGGTGTGCCGGCACTCTCACGAAGTTTAAATTCAACTCCAAAAGTAATATTTTGGCACGGAGTTGACATATTACATGATAAAGGCGTTGATGGTGAATGTGTTAATAGTGTTGTTTTCGAGAAACAGATTATATATCTTAAAAAGCATTTTAACATTATTCCAATAGATAACTTAAAAATGAAAGACTCTTTAACTAAAAGAGATATGGTTATAACCTTCGACGATGGTTTTAAAAACAACTTAGAAATAGCCGCACCGATTTTAGAGAGGCATAAAATCCCATTTACTGTATTTATTTGCTCAAATAATATTTCTACTGGTAGTCTTTTTCCAACATCAATATCACGTTTGATAATATTAAAATCAAATGCCAAAAATATACAAATACCAACATTAGAAATAAATAAGATTTTAACCACTAAAGCTGAACGTGAGGCATTATCAAAACAAGTTGAATTTAGGTTAAAGACAATACCAATAGATCAAGTTCGAAAAGCTGTAGACGAACTAATTAATAATATTTCTATAAAAGAATATCAAACTTTAAAAGAAACATATACTTCATTATTGCCAATGAATTGGGATGAAGTTAAAAAATTATCAAATATTGAGGGTTGCACAATTGGATCTCATTGTTTAGATCATATTTGTCTTCATGAAAATCAAGAAGATGAGGAAATAATATATCAACTAAGAGAAAGTAAGAAAGTTATTGAAAACAAAATTGGCAAGCCATGCAATTTTTTAGCCTTTCCTAATGGGGATTATACCGAATTTGTCAGAAAAGTTGTATCAGAAATAGGTTATAGTATGGCATTTACTACTGAAAAAAATAAAATCATTACCAAAAATTTAGATTTTTCAGCCATACCAAGAATGGGTGCCCCCAGAGACCTTCCAAGGTTTAAGTTTTTTGTTAATTTCAATATGAACAAAATGGCTGGTAAGCTACATAGGTTACCTAATAATTTACATAAAAAAACATCAAATATTTTAAAATGGTTTATCTTAATAGTTTCTATGTTTTCACCATTAAATGCGTTTTCAGAAAGAATTAGACCTTGGTTTTGGAAATTTTCTGGTGTAAATATTTCTGGCCAAATTAAGATAGGTTACGATGTATACTATGATGTAGCTAACTCATCATTAATAAACATTGAAGATGGAGTATGGATAACAAGTAGAAGTTTATTATTATGTCATAAAAGATTATCAAAGAACTACAGCTATGGTGATGATTATAATGATTTACCTTATGAAAAAAAACCGATTACTTTAAAAAAAGGTTGTTGTATAGGGATGGGATCTATTATTATGCCAGGGGTTACTATTGGAGAAGGTTCAATAATAGGAGCAGGATCAGTAGTTACAAGAGATGTTCCAAATTGGAGCATTGCAACTGGTAACCCTGCAAAAGTTGTTAAAAAAATAGATAAATTTTCAATAAAATAATTTTAAGTAGTGAAGAAAATTATAAATTTTAAGATAACCCTTGTTTTAGTAGTTATTATTTTATCAGTTTTAACGAGCTTATTTATTAATATTAATACAACTTTTTTTTTATTAGTATTTTATATCTCTGGTCTAACTATTTTAAAAATAACAAATAACTCATTAATATCAAATGAATTCAAAATTTATAATATTTTATTTTTTGCTGGCTTTACATATATATTAGTTTCATATGTATATATGCAATTCAATAACTATAATTATCTGCTTATTTTAGATACGGCAGATAGTTTTTATCCTAATACCATAGATTACTTATCTTATGGAAATATTTTTAAAAGTTTTAATGCAATATGGAATGACTACAACCTATTTAATCGATCAAATGCTGGGTATTATTCAATACTAACAATCTTCGGGTATATTTCTAAGCTTATTGGTTCTGAATTATATACATCTCTTCAGATTGGAACATTGTTTTTAACATCTTTTATTGGTTTATTGCTTTATAAAATCTCAGTTAATATCAATATTGATAAATCGAATAGTTTCAAAAACACATTATATATATGTCTATGCTCTTACTTGTTTTTTTACTATACACTAATTCTTAGAGATTCAATAATCCTATTGTTGTTTCTATTAATTAGTTATATTTTTTTTACTAAGAAAAAGACACTAAATATAATTTTAATATTTTTATTATCATCTTGTATCATGTTTTTGAGACTTGAGTCTGGCTTATTTGCATTTTTATTCATACCATTATATATTGTTTATATCTTTAAACAAGCATCTAAAAATCTAAAAATATTTTACATCTTTTCATCCTTTTTGGTATTTTATGTATTATATGTGATATTGAGAAACAATTTTGAAATTCTGTTTTTTGCTTACGAAAATAATCAAAATAATTATATTGTTGGTGTTGGTTCAGGATCAGGAATAATTGCTTCATTACAAAATCTTCCTCCAATTATTGGTGATATACTTTCAGTAATCTACACTTCGATTCAGCCAATTCCTTTTTGGTCCAAACTCTATACTTCTAAGGCATATTCAATTCCAGAATGCTATAATATTATGGCATTTCCAACCGCTGTGGCTGGGTTTTTTAATTTTGCTTCAGTTTTTTATATTGTTAGGGCAATAATTATAAAACATATCAATATTAATTTAGCACATAAATTCTTGTTATCTATTTCATTACTATTTTTGTTTTTACAATCTGCTGTGGTTAGTCAGAGAAGAGTGTTATTTGGCTATGTTATATTATACCTAATGGCATCACTATCCTATGTTTATACGAACAAGAAAAACAGATTTCAATTTAATACGTTTATTGTATTTAGCTATATTTTACTTAATCTTTTTGGTGTTTATTTACTATGGTAATTATTATTTACAATATATTATCATATTTTAAAATAATTAAAACATGAATCTCTTTCTGAAAAAAATAACTTTTATACTGTTTCTATTTATTATTATTTTGATAGGAATAGAAATAATAGTTGGAAATATTCCAAACTCATATTCTTACAAGGATAATTGGATGACTAAAAATGGATCAGCTTTGTCAACACTGGCTATTGGAAACTCACAATTGTATGACGGATTCGCTCCAGAGGTTTTTAAAGGCTCAACCTTTAATTTAGGTAACGCAACACAAACTTATTACGAAAACTATTTATTGTTAAAAAAATATGATCATATTTTAACTAATCTTGAGTATTTAATTATTCCAATAGGATATAACAATGTCCGAGAAAGTCCAAATATTGAATTAACTAATAGAGTTACCTTTTACCATAAATACATGCAGCTAGATTATGATTCTTATATAAATTGGTTTGAATTGTTTGAAGTAGGCAACTTTGAAAGGGCTATCAATAAAATGATGAAATATTATTTGCTTAATAGAGATATTGTTGGTTGCGATTCATTGGGACAAAGAAGTACTCATAATTTAATAAATCGTAGAGAAAATTGGTTTAATGACAATTATATTGAAGGTCATACAAGTATAAAATCAGAAGAAGGTAAATTTTATATTAAAGAAATCGAGTTTCTCAACGAAGTTGTGGAATACTATTCAAATAAAGATGTAAAAGTAATTCTTGTATCAACACCAGTCTCAAAATATTACAGAAATGATATGAGTTCAGAGCAACGTGATTTCTTTATAGCAGAAGCAGAAAAAATTAGTGACTTACACAACGTTTTCTATTTAAATTATTATAAAGACAATCAATTTACTGATTTAGATTATTATGATTCGTGTCATCTTAATGAACTAGGTGCAGAAAAACTCACCCAAAAAATTTATAATTTTATTAATAAAGAGATAAAAGGTAATTAACATGATTTTTAATTCTTTAGACTTTGCTATATTTCTTCCAGTAGTTTTTTTGCTATATTGGTTTGTTGCACAGAAGAGTATAAAATTTCAAAATATTTTAATAGTTATTGCCAGCTATGTGTTTTACGGTTGGTGGGATTGGAGATTCCTGTCTCTAATTATATTCAGTACAGTACTTGATTATACCATAGGACAAAAGTTAAGAAATGAAAAGCAACAATCTAAAAGAAAAATCTTACTTTGGACAAGTATAATAGTTAATCTCGGATTTTTAGGATTCTTTAAATATTATAATTTCTTTTTAGAAAACTTTATTGGTGCTTTTAGTTTGTTAGGTGCTAAGATTAATGCTAATAGCCTAAGTCTTATTCTTCCTGTTGGAATTAGTTTCTATACGTTCCAAACTTTAAGTTATACGATTGACGTTTATAGAAATAAGTTAGAACCTTCAAAAGATTTTATAGCCTTCGCAGCATTTGTATGTTTCTTTCCTCAGCTTGTTGCGGGTCCTATAGAGAGAGCTACAAATCTTTTACCCCAGTTTTTTAAAAAAAGAAAATTTGAATACCACAAAGCTATAGATGGTATGCATCAGATATTATGGGGATTATTTAAAAAAGTAGTTATTGCAGATAATTGTGCTGAAATTGCCAATCAGATTTTTAACAACTCAACTGATATGAATGGAAGTACTTTAGTTTTTGGAGCAATATTCTTTACATTTCAGATTTATTGTGACTTTTCTGGATATTCAGACATAGCTATTGGTACATCAAGACTTTTTGGATTTGACTTGAAACAAAACTTTGCTACTCCCTACTTCTCAAGAGATATTGCAGAATTCTGGAGACGTTGGCATATATCATTAAGTACGTGGTTTAGAGACTATCTTTATATACCTCTTGGGGGAAGTAAAGGCGGAACTTTGATGAAAGTAAGAAACACGTTTGCAATATTTTTAGTTAGTGGTTTTTGGCACGGCGCCAATTGGACCTTTATTATTTGGGGAGCAATAAATGCATTATATTTTCTTCCATTATTATTAACTAATAGTAATAGGAAAAACTTAAGTGTAGTGGCTGAAGGAAAAACACTTCCCTCTTTCAGAGAGTTCTTTGCTATGCTATCAACATTTTCAATAACTGTATTTGCTTGGATTTTTTTTAGAGCAGAAAACTTAAATCACGCTTTGAATTATATTCAGAGTATATTTTCAAATAGTCTTTTTAGTTTACCTGAATTTGTAAATAGATTTGATGCTATAATTACTGTGTGTTTAATTATAGTGTTCTTGACTGTAGAGTGGTTTGGAAGGCAAGATAAATATGGATTTGAAAAAACTTTATTAAAAGTGAAAGAAAAGTACAGACTTATTATTTATCTCATTATTATGATGATGCTATTTTATTTTTCAAACAACTCCCAAGACTTTATATATTTTCAATTTTAATTTTAATCATGAAGGTACTTTTTATAGAAGCTGTTACTAACTTTGGTGGTTCAAGAATGGCATCAGTTGAGCTTGCTGCTAATCTTAAAAATCAACATGATGTTCACATTGTTGATATTAATGGAGGGAAATCTTCGGAATTTATTGACTCTTGTATAGGCCATAATGTTAACTACTCGATAATATCAACAAGAAAAAAAAGCATAAGTAGATCTAGCAATCCGATATTAACGATATTTCATCTTTTTAGAGAATTTATTAATTATTTTAAAGATAGACGGACAGTCAATAACTTTATTGATTCTACTAAACCTGATTATTTAATACTAAACTGTTTTAGAACTTTATCTTATTTTTATTTATCAAAACATAGCTACCAAATTATTTATTATTCACATGTTTGGTCATTAAAAAAAGAACTATCCAAATTATATAGATATTTTTTAAAAATAATACCGGATAAACATATTTGTGTTTCTGAGGCTACTCGTCATTCTATGTACAATAATAATATTGCTGATTTAGAAAATATTACAGTAATCCCTAACATGATTAGTAATAAGTTTTCACTAAGAAATAACACTTTACACAGCACGAATCAATTGGGAAAAAAAGAATGTTGCAATATTATTCACATTTCAGGTTTTTTACCATCTAAAGGGCAACATATATCAATTGAAATAGCATCAAAGCTTAAAGAAATAGGTTTCAATTTTCGTTTAATATTGGTTGGTATTATATATAAAGATAAAAAATCAAAGTTATACTATGACAAAATAGTAAAATTAATAAAAGAAAATAAATTAGAAGACAATATAGAAATTGTTTTAAATACTTACGATGTTGTAAATTTTTATGATGAATGTGATATTTCTATTTTTCCTTCCGCCTCTGAAGGATTTGGAAGAGTAGCTATTGAATCAATGGCAATGAACAAACCAATAATTGCTAATCCGGTTGGAGGTATTACGGATATTATTCACAATAATTATACGGGATTTTTAGCTGAGTTTAACGACTCAGATGATTTTGTGTCAAAGATTTTACATTTATGTAATGATCCATCTCTTTATAGTAATATAGCTAGAAACGCATATTCTATGGTGAATCAGGTTTATAATAAAGAAAAGATATTAAGTAAAATAAATAAAATTATCAAATAGAAAATGAAGAAAATATGCATACTTAGCATTTCGAATATAAAACATATGTCTTTGATTACCGTATATATAGATCTTTTAAAAAAACATGATATTGAATATGACATCATTTATAAAGATAAATATGGATACAAAGAAGAGTTATTGAATTCTAATTTATTTGTATTTAAAAAAAAACAAACAGCTGAGACAAAAAGACTAACTAAGCTTAAAAATAATCTTCAATTTAAAACTTATGCAAAAAAAATTATTAGAAAGAATAATTATGACTTCATTATAGCTTGGGGTGATGTTACTGCATTTATTTTCTCTAATTTTTTATCAAAATCATACCCAAATAAATATTCATTAAACATAAGAGATTATTGGTTTCAGAGAAACCCTTTAATATTTAATATTTTTAAACTTGGAATCCAAAGTTCTGCTTTCACTACTATTTCTTCAGATGCATTTAAATCTTTTCTACCAAAATTTAATTATGTTTTCCTTCACAGTTATAATAAGCGAATTTTAAGAAACCTACCCCGAAGGGAGTCAAAAACGATTAATAAACCAATACGATTGACATTTGTAGGTAATATAAGATATTTGACAATAAATGAACAGCTTCTTCTAGTATTTAAAAACGACAGTAGATTTGAATTACATTTTTATGGAACTAATGCAAATAAACTTAAAAATTTTTCATTGAATAATTCAATAATTAATGCTTTTTTTCACGATAAGTTTGATGTTGAAGAAACAAATAGTTTCTTCAGTAAAACTGATATAGTAAATAATATTTTTGGTAATGATAATGGTACTGCTACATACCTTTTATCTATTAGACTTTATCATGCTGCGCACTTCAGGGTTCCTTTACTTGTAAGTGCCGGAACCCATATGGCAAAAATAGTAGAAAAATACAATCTTGGGTTTGTTGTTGATATTATTGATGATGAAACAAAAGAAAAAATATTTAAATGGTATCTTGATTTTGAATTTGATTCATTTAGTAAAAGTTGTGATGATTTTTTAGCTTATGTTACCATTAAAAACGAGATCTTTGAACAAAAATTTACTAACATAATAACCAATAAAAAATGAAGGTTTCAATAATTACAATTTCCTATAATAATGAAAAGGAAATACAGTCAACAATTGAATCGGTGGTCGGTCAGACCTATTCAAATATTGAACATATAATTGTTGATGGTGCTTCTAAAGATGGAACAATTGACGTGGTACGAAAATACGAAAATAAGATTTACAGAATAATATCAGAACCGGACAAAAACCTTTACGATGCGATCAATAAGGGTATTAAAATTGCAACTGGCGACATCGTTGGACTTATTCATGCCGGTGACAGGCTTTATGACAACTTGGTGGTGGAAAAAATTGCTGGTGAATTTATAAATAATGACATAGATATTACTTATGGACATAGTAAAATAGTAAATCAACAGGATAAAGCAGTACGTATCAATAAAAGCCCTAAATACAAAAAATCACTAGCTCGTTGGGGTTGGATGCCATCGCACCAAAGCATTTATGTTCGCAAGGAGTTATTTAATAAATACGGATATTATCGAACTGATTTAGGTGGAATTGGCGACTATGAATGGTTCATTCGTTTCTTTTATGCTAATCAGCCCAGAATAAAACGACTAAATAAGTTTATTATTAAGTTTGCAATGGGAGGCATGAGTACCCGAAGTTACACCGAAAAATTGCAAAAAGAGCATAAAAATATTACGAAAGATTGTTGGGAACTTAACGGAATAAAACCTCCTTTAGGAATTGTTTATTTAAAATGGTTAAGAAAACCAAAACAATTCTTACTAGCTTGGTTGGATTAATAATTAAAAAATAATTTATTATGTCAAAACTTAGTTTTACTTTCCGCTTACTGCGATTTATCGGGTTAAACTATTCAGAACAAGAATATGGAAATATAACCTTTAGGGAGATGATTAGAAAAGTGTTTAAAACTTATCATGATGCTTTTTTACTCAAATATCTAATGAATTCTGTTTTACTTGTACCAATCAGTCCACGAAAATTACGTCCGTGGATTTTAAAAAAAATAGGAGTTAATGTAGGTGAAAATATTTTTATAGGTTCAGGAGTGTGGATTGATTCCGGCCATTCTGATATGTTGATTATAGAAGACAATGTTCACATAGCAGGAGAATGTACTATATTATGTCATCAGCGAAATTTGTCAAATTATCATATTGGTGATGATTACGCAAAATTGGGCTACAAGATTGAAAAGGTTCATTTAAAAAAAGGTTGTCTTATTGGACAGAGAACAATGGTTATGCCAGGAGTAACAATTGGTGAAGGTGCTATTGTTGGGGCATATTCATTAGTTACAAAAGATATTCCAGCTTGGACTATTGCATTAGGTAGGCCAGCAAAAGTCATTAAACAAATACCAGAAAGACCCAAGCCTTAAAATGATTGATAATATGAATATTTTAACTTTTGACATTGAAGAATGGTTTATTGAAAAAAAATATCACGGTGGTCGTAAGGAAAAATACACTGAGTTTGATGCTGTTTTAGACAAAATATTGAATCTTTTGGATGAAGTGAACACAAAGGCTACCTTTTTTTGTCTAGGAGAAATGGTCAATGGTTTTTCGTATGTTATAAAGAAGATTGAAAATAGAGGTCACGAAATTGGATGTCATTCGAATAAACACATGTGGCTTAATAAATTAAGCTATGAAGAGGTAAGGGAAGACACTTCTAGTGCAATTGATAATTTAGAGCAATGCATAGGCAACAAGGTAATAAGTTACAGAGCACCTGCGTTTTCTATCGGAGAATCGAACAAATGGGCTTTTGAAATTTTGTCAAGTTCTGGGATTGAAAGAGATGCTTCCGTATTTCCTGCAACCCGAGATTTTGGAGGTTTTAGTTCTTTTAAATCAAAAGTACCTTCACTACTCAGCTGTAATGGATCCATAATTAAAGAATTTCCTATTTCAACGATTAAGCTTTTTGGTAATGAAATTGCTTATTCAGGTGGGGGGTATTTTCGGTTTTTCCCATTGTCATTTATACAAAAACAAATGAAACTTCAACCTTATACCATGACCTATTTTCACATTGGAGATCTGATTACTGAAACGGAAGGTTTAATGACAAAGGAAGAGTTTGAAAGGTATTTCAAAGAAGATGGTAATTTGTTGAATCGTTATAAGCGATATATTAAAAGTACTTTAGGCACAAAGGGTGCATATCTTAAACTCTCCGAATTAATCAGTTCTAATGATTTTATCAATTTAGAACAGGCCGATTCAGCGATTGATTGGAATCTTATGCCTAAAATTGAACTGAAATGGTAACAAGCTGAGATAAATTTGTGCTGGGTTTTTTGAATTTTGATGACATGAAAGAAGGTTCTTGGAGTTTTTTGAATAAAAAATTTGAGTTTTCTTGTTTTCTAAAATGGTATATAAATTCAAATTAATGAAAGCAAAAAAGTTAGTAAACATTACAACTAAAGACTAATAATATTACTTTAAAAAAGTATATTAATATATTAATTTATTAATCTAGAAATAAGAAAATGATTCCTTTATCAATACCAAATATAAATGGCAACGAATGGAAATATGTAAAAGACTGCCTTGATACAGGCTGGATATCTTCAGCGGGAGAATATGTTAATCAATTCGAGAAAGCTATTAAGGATTATACAGGAGCAAAATATGCCATATCATGTATGAATGGCACTGCGGGGCTTCAGGTTTCATTAAATCTTGTGAATGTTTCATCTAATGACATCGTAATAGCACCCAATTTAACCTTTGTTGCCACATTGAATGCAATCAAATATTCAGGAGCACAAATTACTTTAATAGATGTTTGTGAGGATACTTGGCAACTTGATGTTGATTTGCTTCAGAAATGGTTACAAAAACACACTACAATTACAGTTATCAATGGAAAAAAAATAACTACAGAAAAGACAACAGGAAAAAAAATTGGAGCAATCATGCCAGTTTATGTTTTAGGAGGCTTTATTGATATTGATAGATTAGTAGAAATAAGTTTTACTTATGGAATTCCAATCATTGAGGACAGCACTGAGGCATTAGGTAGTTTTAAAAATGATAAACATGCTGGGACTTTTGGAATAACAGGTGTCCTTAGCTTTAATGGAAATAAAATAATATCTACTGGTGGAGGCGGGATGATTTTAACCAATGATAAAGAAATTGCTATTAGAGCAAAGCATATTACAACAACTGCTAAAACAGATCCATTAGATTATTTTCATGATGAAGTAGGTTATAATTACCGTTTAGTTAATGTTCTAGCTGCTATAGGGGTTGCACAAATGGAAAATTTTGAAAGTATCTTGAAAAGAAAAAAAGAGATTGATGCACTCTACAGAATAGAATTAGCGGGAATTGGAGACATTAAATTTCAGGAAAACGACCCAAACTCAGATCCTAATTGCTGGTTATTTACTTTTCGCACAAAGAAAATGAGAGAATTATTAAATCATTTGAATAGTAAGAAAATACAAAGTAGACCTTTCTGGACACCAATGAATAATCTTCCGATGTATAAAGATTTAAAATATATTTGCGAAAAAGATATATCAAATAAAATTTTTAAAGAATGCATTAGTATTCCATCTTCATCTAATTTAACTATAGAAGATCAACATAAAGTTATAACAGAAATTAAAATATTTTATAAGTAATGATACTACCAAATATTTCAAAATTTATTAAAGATAACGTAACAAAAAGAGAAAAGAGCTTTTTCTATAATGATTTGATAAATAGCAAAGAAAAATTAAACAAAGAAATTAAAGGAAAATCAATTCTAGTAATTGGAGGCGCTGGTACAATAGGTTCTTCTTATATTAAAGCGGCACTAAGATATAATCCTTCTAAATTAATAGTAGTAGATATTAATGAGAATGGATTAACAGAACTAACAAGAACATTAAGGAGTGATTATAATATAACTGTTCCAGATAGTTATTTGACTTATCCAATGTCTTTTAATTCTGATGTTTTTTATAAAATGTTGAAAAAGCAAGGTTTATTTGATATTATAGCAAACTTTGCAGCGCATAAACATGTTAGAAGTGAAAAAGATTCTTTCTCTATTGAAGCTATGATAAAGAATAATGTATTAGATGCGAAACAATTTTTAGACTATTTAAAATTAAATAAACCATCTCATTTTTTCTGCGTTTCTACGGATAAGGCTGCAAATCCTGTGAATGTAATGGGTGCATCAAAAAAATTAATGGAGAATGTTATTATGTCATACTCTAATAATATAAAGATCACTACAGCTCGATTTGCTAATGTTGCTTTTTCAAATGGATCACTACTCTATGGTTACATGGAAAGGCTTTTACAAAGACAACCAATTTCTTGTCCATCTGATGTAAAACGATTTTTCGTGTCACCAGAAGAAAGTGGAGAGATTTGTTTGTTAACTTGTATCTTAGGAAATAGTGGTGATATTTATTTTCCAAAATTAACTGAAAATCAACTGGTTAATTTTAAATCAATAACAGAAGATTTTTTTAAGTATTTAAATAAGGATATCAAGATTTGTAAAAGTGAAAAAGAAGCAAAAGAAGTTGCATCAAATCTATCTGATAGCTCCTCATACCCTGTTTACTTCTTTAAAACAGATACTAGTGGTGAGAAATTGTACGAGGAATTTTACACATCTGATGATGAAATAAATTTGGATAAATTTGAGTCAATAGGAGTTATTAAGAATTCTTATAAGCCCAATTATTTAGAAGTAGAATCTGTTGTTAATCAAATTTCTGAACTATTTTCTAGAGAATCATATAACAAAGAAGATATAATAAATGTTATGAACAACTTACTTCCAAGTTTTTCACACATAGAAACAGGAAAATCATTAGACCAAAAAATGTAATATATGGCATCAAAAATTTCGAAAATAGAGTATCACTTACCCTCAGAAATTATTTATAATGACGAAATTATAAATGGAACAGAATACAATCTAAAAAAGTTTGAAAAAAATGTAGGTATTTTGTCTAGAAGAGTATGTTCAGTAGATGAATCTGCATTATCGTTGGCTATAAGTGCGGTAGATAAGTTATTTTCTAAAAATGCTTTAAATCCTCAAAGTATAGATTTAATTATATTTTGTACTCAAAGCCCAGATTATTTAATTCCAACGAATGCTTGTCTTATACATAAAGAATTTAATTTTAGAGATGATGTTGGTGTATTTGATTATAATTTAGGTTGTTCAGGCTATACCTATGGTCTTATGATAGCAAAGGCTTTTATAAATTCAGGCCAAGCAAATTCAGTTCTTTTAGTAACTGCAGATCATTATACAAAGTATATAAACCCAAAAGATATCACAAACCGATTAATTTTTGGAGATGGAGCATCTGCAAGTTTGATTGAAAAATCAGTAGAGGAAAAGATTTTTAATTTTAAAATGGGAACAATTGGTAAAGGTTACGACAAACTAATAATAAAGAATAAAGTAACCGATATGTTTTCTAATCCTGAAAAGGTTTTTGAAGATAAAGAATATGGGAAGTTTAATAAGTATACAGATAATAATCTATACATGGATGGACCCTATATATTTAATTTTACTCTAAACAATGTCCCAGGATTTACTAGAGATACTCTCTTAATGAATGACAAACAAATTTCAGATATTGATCAATTTATTTTTCATCAGGCCAATAGTTTTTTAATAAATAGTTTAAGACTTTCTCTTGGAATAGAAAAAAATAATTTCTACAATAATATTACTAATACGGGAAATACAGTGTCATCTACTATACCGATTGCTTTAAAAAATTATTCTAAAAATATTTTAAGAAATGAAAGGATTCTTTTAAATGGTTTTGGAGTAGGGATGTCAATGTGTGCTGGAATTATAGAGCTTGATCATGAATTATAAAACGTATTATATTACCGGGTCTTCAGGTTTTTCAGATGAAGTAGCTTTTGCCTTAAAAAGAACAAATAATAATGAAATTAATGTTATTTTTATTGAAAGTAATTTAAATTTGATTAATACTATTTCAAATTCAGGTATGAAAATATTATCTGAAGAAATACTAAAAGACATTAAACATCCTAATGTGTTAATTACAGTTTCAGATCCATTAATTAGAAAAAAAATAGTTGAAAAATATGCAAAATTTAACACTGGTATTGTTTATCCAAATTTTTTAGACTCTTCTTTAATTTTTGATGTTAAAAGTTTGAAAATGGGAGTTGGAAACATAATTTTGCATAATACAATAATTACATCAAATGTTATATTGGGTAATTTTAATATATTAAATTCATACAGTGGAATTGGTCATGATTCAAAAATTGGAAGTTTTAATACGTTTAATCCAAGAGTAGCAATATCTGGTAATGTTTGTATCGGAGACAGTAATAACTTTGGGATGAATTCAGGTATTCTACAAAATAAAAATATTCTTGATAATAATAATATTTGGATAAATACTATTGTAACAAAAAGTTATAAATCAGATAATACACTTTTTGGAGTTCCCTCAAAAAAAATATTGAAATGAAAAATAATGCATATATTGATAATGATCAAATTCTAAAAGAAACAAGTTATTTTAATTCCGATTGGATATTTGTTTGTTTAAAGTCATCCTTAATAGAAAACAATTCATTCGTTACTTTAAAAACTTACTATAATAATATTGTTGTTCAGAATTTTCGAGGAAAATTAGTTGCTCTTTCTAATATTTGTGTTCATAGATTCAATACTATTCAAAATGATATAGAAGGTAAAAGTGCATTAGTTTGTGATTATCACAGTTGGGGTTATGATAAATTAGGGAAAACAAGATCTGACAAATCTGCTTGCTTGGAAAGCTATGAAATAGGTGAATGTGGAGATTTTGTTTTTATTAATATTTCTAAAAATAATACAAAGCTTACAGATTATTTAGGTAATTTTCACCAAGGATTGGTTGACCTCAGTTCATTATTCAATAATTCTAATTTTAGTGATATTAAGACTATTAAACATCAAGCCAACTGGAAATTTTTGGTTGAAAATGTTTTAGAATGTTATCATTGCCAAAGTGTTCACTCAGAAAGTCTTGGAGATATTGGACTTGGTTTAGGGAAACCTTACAATCACATTACTTATAATGGACATGATTCTATAGAATACCCTGTTATTGAAGAAAATAAAAAGAAAAAAACTAAAGGGTTAAAATTATTTGAAAATAGAGATTTAAAACATCAATCGTATAAACACTTTTATATTGCTCCTAATCTATTTATTTCAAGTACAGAAGGTTTATTCTTTTATATTGGAAGATTAGACCCCATAAGCGAGACAGAAACAAACCTTCAAGTTATGTTTAGGATTTCTAAAATTAATAATGAAGTAAATAAAAATATTATTAAACATTTCTATGAAGTAAGTTTAATTAATTCAATAAATGTAATAAAAGAAGATCAATTTATTTTAGAGAATCAACAAATGAACATGAAGTTTGTTCCAAATAAAATTGCTATTTTCACGAAGGAAGAACCAAGGATTTTAAATTTCCATAAAGAGTATAATAAATTAACTAAATAAATATTATGAAAGATTTTATTAAAAAAATAAGTGAAGAAATTTTAGAAGAAACATCTATTGAAGAAATTAATTCTGACACATTAATAGAAGAAATTGAAGAATGGGACTCTATGTGTGTAATGCTATTTATTGGTTTAGCTGATAGTAGTTATAATAAACCTGTAACGGGTGAGGATATTGAAAAATGTCTTACTATAAAAGATTTGTATAACCTAATTTCATAGAATGTCATTTATAAAATTTGAAAATGTAAAAATTTCTGGAATAGCATGCAAAGTTCCAAAACAAAAATTTTTACTTGAAGAAAGTAATCTTTTTAAATCATCAAAAGATGTCAAAAAGTTTTCAAAGATTACAGGAATTAAGGAAAAAAGACATGCTAATAATTCAACAACAACTTTAGATCTATGTTTAGATTCCGCTAATCAATTAATTTCAGAACTAGATTGGGATAAAACGGAAATCGATTTAATAGTTTTTGTTACCCAGACTCCAGATTATCCAGTTCCAAATAATGCTATTATTTTTCAAGATAGGTTGGGTGTTAAAAAAGATTCAATGTGTTTTGATGTACCCTTAGGCTGCAGTGGTTATGTTTATGGACTCAGTATCGTTTTTTCTTTAATGGAAAAAGGTTTTATGAAAAAGGCACTTTTAGCGGTAGGTGATACCTTGTCCAAGCAAGCTAACCCTAAGGATAAGTCAACATACCCATTATTTGGTGATGCAGGGTCAGTTACTGCTCTAGAATACGATTACAAGTCTTCTGACAGTGAATTCTATTTATGGAGTGATGGTTCGGGGTATGATAAAATAATTGTTGAATCTGGAGGTTATCGAAATCCAATAAATTCCGAAAGTATCATTGATAAAGTTGATTTAAACGGTAATATTCGTAATAAAGTTAATACCTATATGAATGGAAGCGCCGTTGCTTCTTTTACTATGACCGAAGTACCAGACCAGATAAAAAAATTCTTTGATCTATCTAATAAGTCAAATGATGACTATGATTATTTTATTATGCATCAAGCAAATAAATTTTTAAATGAAAATATTAGAAAAAAAATAGGATTCGAAGAGAAACAAACACTCTACAGTATGGAGAATTTTGGAAATACTAGCTCAACTACAATACCATTAACTATTTGTAGTAACCAAATGGATAAATCATCTAATAAACTTTTAATTTGTGGATTCGGTGTTGGGTTAAGTATTGGTATCGCTTCAATAGAAATAGACAGTAATTTTAAAAAAATTATGATTGATGAATTTAAAAAATAAAACGTTCTTAATAACTGGTGCTACTTCCGGTATTGGTTTGGAATTATGTGCTCAGATATTAAAACATCAAGGAGATATAATTGGAGTTGGAAGGAATTTGGATAAATTACAAAAACTTTTAATCAATTATCCAGAAAATAATTCTAAGTTAATAAAATGTGATTTAGAAGATCAGAGTCAAATAGATACATTAACATCTAATTGTCCAGCAGTTGATGGTATTGTTCATTCTGCAGGTTTTGTTGTAAATATGCCTTTCTCCTTTTTTTCATTTGATAAATTTAAAAGACTGAGACAAGTAAATCAAGATTCTATCATACAGATTTTATATTCACTAATTAAGCAGAAAAAGATTAAAAACGATTCATCAATTGTTTTCATATCTTCTATTTCGGCTAGTTTTGCCATGAAAGCTAATAGTCCTTATGCAATGACTAAAGCCAGTTTAAATATTTTATCAAAAACCTTATCTGCAGAATTTTCGAAGAAAAGAATACGATTTAATACAGTTTCACCTGGAATGGTTGAAACGCAAATAACAAAGGATGCATCTGAAAATCTTGGAAAGGATAGAATAGAGAATGATAGGAAAAAGTACCCTTTAGGCTATGGTGAACCTGAAGATGTTGCAAAACCAATAATATTTTTATTATCAGATTATAGTAAATGGATTACTGGTATTGATTTGTTTATAGACGGTGGTAGAACTAGTACAATTTAATTACGACAAAAATATTTTTTGATTTTAAACTAAACTCATTAGATTTTAGTTAATTATATTTTCAAAAAGTAATCTCCAAAATACTTTTTTTTAAGATTTACCAAAAAAACTTGTAAAAGTTAAGTAAGATTTTGCCTTTAATAAAAAAAATACACAATTCATGTAATAAGGATGTTGTTTCAATTTGGGAAATAACTGAAACTATTGAGGATTTATTTGTGGGGTTAGATCTCTCATCAGATCACTTAACTAACTTTAATGAAATTAAATTAGATTCAAAAAAAAAGGAATTTTTGGTTATAAGGAAATTGCTAAATATTAATGGATTAATTCATACATTACTTTGTTATAACTCTAACGGAAAACCATTTTTAAATAATGGCCCTATGTTATCGATATCTCATGCAAACAAGTATGTTGTGATTGCTGTTAGTTATACTTCAAATATCGGAGTAGATATTGAATTAGAAAAACAAAAAATATTAAAAGGTGAAAAATATTTTAGGAATATTGATGTATCTTTAAATGTGAATTCACCTGAGGAAAAAATAAAGAAATTAACAAAAATCTGGTGTGCCAAAGAAGCTGTTTTTAAAGTTATTGATTTTAAGGGTGTTAGTTATAAAAATGACATCCTACTGCAAGAATTCAATATAAACTCAAAAGAAACTTTTGCAGTATTCAAAAGAGAACAATTTAATATTCAATTTGACGATATCAATAATTGTCAAATAGCCATCGCTAAAAAAATATAAGATAAAAATAATGCGATAGGCGTTAATTCATTAGTTATAAAAATTAAAAAAAAAATAAGGTGCTAATTATGGAGCACTAAAAAATAAGTTATTTAATATGTATATATTTTTAAAAAGAATTTTTGACATATCTACCTCAGGTATAGCTATACTAATTTTAAGCCCTTTACTAATACCTGTAATAATTGGCTTAAGTTTAACTGGTGAAGGTTGTGTTTGGTACAAACAAGAACGTTTAGGGTATAGAAATAAACCATTTCTTATATGGAAATTTGCAACTATGCTGAAAAATAGTGCAGATATGCCAGGTGGCTATATTACTGTAAAAAAAGATCCAAGACTTACTCCAATGGGTGATTTCTTGAGAAAATCTAAAATTAACGAGTTGCCTCAGTTGTTCAATATTTTTGCAGGCCGTATGAGTATCGTAGGTCCAAGACCTGTAATGAAAGTTAGTTTTGAAGCTTATCCGAATAATGTTAAGAAAGTAATTTACAATGTAAAACCCGGCTTAACAGGAATTGGTTCCGTTATTTTTAGGGATGAAGAAGAGTTAATAACAGGTGTGAGAAATAAAGGAGGGGATATTCATGATTTTTATATAAATAAAATTTACCCTCACAAAGGAAATTTAGAATTATGGTATCAAAAGAACAAATCTTTTATTTTAGACATAAAACTTATATTTTTAACCGCTTGGGTGATTGTTGTTCCTACTTCAAAACTTTATGAGAAGTGGTTTAAAGATTTACCAAAACGAAATTTTTAATATAAAAAATGAATAACTAATATTTGAAAATTGAAGAAACTTTAAAATCATTCGGTTTTACAATTAAAGCTAAGGACTATGAAAGAGCTTGGGGAGGTTTTTTGGTGATTGATGAAAACCAGGCACAAGAATTTTCCAATAAATTCTTAAAAGGATTAGATGTCAATACACTAAAAATTGGAGGAAAGTTGAGTCCAAAAATACTCATAGTAAAACCCAATGCTCGCTTGTCTTGGCAATACCATAATAGGCGTGCAGAAATTTGGCAGGTATACAAAGGTTCTGCAGGGATCATTAGAAGTGATTCTGATGTTGAAAATGAGATGGAAGTTTATTCCAAAGGAGATCAAATTGTTTTGAAACAAGGCGAAAGGCATCGCTTAATTGGATTAGATGATTATTCTGTAGTTGCTGAAATTTGGCAACATACTGATGCTAATTATCCTTCAGATGAAGAAGATATTATTAGGGTTCAACACGATTTTGGTAGATAAATAAAGAAAAGATGAGTAAGAAAAAAGGAATGATTGTATCAGGGTATTTTAATCCAATACATAAAGGACATATTGAGTATTTTAACAATGCAAAAGCATTGGCAGATGAGTTGTTCGTAATCGTAAATAGTGATCATCAAAGAGAATTAAAAGGATCTAAAGAATTTCAGCAAGAAGCAGAGCGTGTTTTTATAGTTTCTAATATGAAATCTGTAGATCATTGTATTTTGTCTATTGATGGAGATAGAACTGTGTGTAAAACCATTGAAAAGATTGCGATAGATTTTGGTTCAGAATATGAATTAAGCTTCGCAAATGGAGGAGATCAAAATAACAATACAATACCAGAAAGACCAATCTGTGATCAAATGGGAATTACTTTAGTTGATGGATTGGGTGATAAAATACAGTCTAGTAGTTGGTTGCTAAAAAACTAAACTTTTTTTCTTTACATTTGGCTTAGAATCTAATTTTAACACACATGCCATTCGATCCAAATACAGCAAAAAAAGCAGGTAAGAAATCCAAAAGAGGTCCTGCAAAAAAAGAAGGCCCTTCCATTAAGGAAAAAATGGAAATGCTCTACGAAAAGGTTTTGGATGATTTGCTAATAAACCAAGAAAAACTCACTAAAACAGAACGGGTAAAAGTTTTTGTAACCCTGTCTAATTATATCTTCCCAAAAACAAAGTCTGTACGAGACAAATTTACCCTAGAACAATTAAAAGAGAAAAGAGAAGATCACTTCAATAAAGATCCAGATCCAACCAAATAGTTTCTTTGGATTAAAAAAAATCAAGTGAATTATAAAGAATCCCTTTATTTTATTGCCAAATGTTTGACTATTTCTTTGGAAGAAAAAAATAGACAAGAAATAGAAAAGCAATTAAAATCAACTTCTATAGACTGGGATGCTGTCGTCAAAGTGAGTACAGCCCATTATGTGTTTCCTGCATTGTATTGTAATTTAAAACGTGCAGATTTCTTGCAGTATTTACCTCATGAGTTGGTTAGCTACATGGAGCATATTACCGATATAAACAGGGAGCGGAATAAACAAATAATTTTACAAGCAAAAGATTTAAACAGTGTTTTATTAGCAAATAAAATTACTCCTATATTTTTAAAAGGAACCGGAAACTTATTATCAGGAATCTATAATGATGCAGCTGAACGAATGGTAGGGGATATAGATTTCATTTTTTCAAAAGAAGACTATCCAAAAGCGATTAGAATTTTAAGAGATTTTGGGTATTCTGAAGTAAATAAACAAGAATATTATTTTCCTGGTGCAATTAAACATTATAGAAGACTTCAAAAAAAGAATAGCATTTCAGCTATCGAAATTCACAAGGAATTTTTAAACATAAAAAAATATATTAAGGAATTTAATTGCAGCTTTGTAAAGAAAGACATTCAGATTACAAAAGGAGTTACTGTTTTGAGTTATGCAAACAAATTAAACTTATCTATTATAGCCAATCAAATAAATGATGATGGTTTTTATTATAAAACGATGTCCCTACGGAATGCCTATGATGTTTTTTTATTGTCTAAAAAAACGAGTGCAAAAGATGCGATGAATACTTTAGACAAACTAAAACATCCCTTAAATTGTTTTTTAGCAGCTTGTTATGAAGTTTTTGATAGGGTAGATAGTTTAGAATACAGCAAATCAATAGAATCTGCTTTGTATTTAAGAGTTTTTAATAGTCATTTCACCAATCCCATAAGAAGAAAAATACAATTCACACACATTAAGATTTATGTATTTACAAAAAAAAGATTAAGTATTTTTATTAAATCTATCATATACAAAGAGTATCGAGTTTGGTTGTTCAAAAGAGTGACTGATAAAAACTGGTACAAAGAGAAATTAATTCAGTTAGGAATAAAAAATAAGATTACCAAATAACTCCTGCCTGCTGTATAAATAGATCTGCTAAAGCATCTTTGTTTTGATGCGTCCCAATGTAGGTTAAAAAAGTACTCTCTTTAGAATGCCCAGTGATATTCATAAGCAGCGGAGTTTCAATTTTACCATAGTAATTAGATGCAAATGAGCGCCTCATAATATGTGAGGTCACAAATTCATACTTCGGGGCATTTATAATTTCCTTTCTTCGAGTCTTCGGGTTGTTCTTAAACCCACTCACCAAATCTTCTATTCCTGCCAACTTGCAAAGTGCTTTAATCTGTTTATTAAACACTACTTGAGATACTTTTTCTGGAAACTCATTCTCTAATAGTTTAATAACTAAAGGATCTGCCACACCAACAGTCACCGCCTTCTTTGTTTTCTGTTGTAATATATCTATATATAATCCTGTGGGTGCTTTTCTAAGATTATTAGGATTCAATTTTAATAAATCTGAGACTCGCTGCCCGATACACAAACCAATTAACAACCAATTATAACTATCTGTATATGCTTCTGGGACATGCTGTAATCCCTTTAATGCTTTTATCTCTGATGGATTTAAAATATGAAGAATTCGATCGGAACTTTTCTGCTTAAAAGACTCAATATAATTGGAATAGGGGTGCACTTCCAAGCCACTTTTCTCAGCATCACGCAGAATAATTTTCAATAATTTTAAGAGCTGGCCGCAGTAATTATCACTATACTGCTGCTCAATTTTTAGAAAACGAGTAAAAGATTCGGCAGTATATTTATCAATAGAATTCAAATACAATTTCTCTGATTTCTCAAACCCATAGGCTTTAACAATCCGAAACAAAGATTTATAAGTCCGAATTGTATTATGTGCCAAACCCACTGTTCCATATCCTTGAACTCTTTTTGTAGCTGAATTGGAAATAAAATGTTCTAAATAGTCTAAAAATAAAACGGAATGTTCTATTTTTAAGCGTGTATTTGGGCTCTTAATTTGTGGTTTTTTATAGAAATTAACGTGCATATAACGTATGTTATTTTAATTATTTAACATGAATATAACTTGCATGTATTTATAATTTAACAAAATATGAGCTAAATGATAACAAGTTATCCTACTTAAATATACGTTATTTATTTAAAATATAAAAGTTAAAATGCTTAATTATAAGGGTTTAAATCGATTTATTTTTGAAAAGACTACGGACTGTAGTCTTGAATTAATTATAAGTAATTGATATTTAGTTTTTTAATTTTTTGAAATCCTTCAATTGCCATGAAACGGCCATGAGATTTTAAAAATTACAGGTTTTTTTATGGGTTTTGAACACCTATTCTCCCTCATTTCCCAATCTCCTCAAACCTTCCATAAACACATCTGCAACAGCTTTTTCATATTTATTACTTTTAATTTCTTCCACGGGTTATCTTCAGG
>Ga0209119_1000976_pt1 | contig 28941 bp, 30 predicted proteins | sample COG_03_FD_184747 | JGI IMG/M metagenome (GOLD analysis project Ga0209119, IMG submission 184747) | Pelagic Microbial community sample from North Sea - COGITO 998_met_03 (SPAdes) (version 2) | ecosystem: Environmental > Aquatic > Marine > Neritic zone/Coastal water | place: Helgoland, sampling...
AATTAAAAGTAATTAAGCGAGATACACCGTAAGTACTGTTTATTTTATGCCACTCGGATTCTGCTCTATCAAACTTGATAAACATGTAGCCCGGAAACAGAGGTTTAGAAGTATTTATAAATCGAGATGTTCTTCGTGAAGTGGTATCATGTAAGGGTAAGAATGTTTCAAATCCTTGTCGGTTTAAATTTTTTGCCGCTAGATGGTGTGAATTGGCTTTAAACTGTAGAATGAACCACTCTTTTGACATGTAGATACCTAGGAATTAGCGTTCATTTCTGAACAACATATTTAATAATTCCTAATATTCTCTAAAAAATGATAAATTACTAGTATTATTTTGATTATTTTTATCAAAATTAATCATATTAATTTAAAGTATAAATATAATATATCCTTTAGAAAATAGTTTCATCATGATAGATATATCATTGACAGTAGATAAAGTATTATGCATGTTCATTTTTGAATAAAATGAGAATATTATAATAATTTATTACATAAAATCACATAGCTTTGTCTCAAGGCTTTGTGCGGTAGCTATTCTTGGCTAGTCGTCGTAAAGAGCATCAGGAAGATGCAAAGTTTAGAGTGTTTCAAATAATAAATGAAAACCCTCAAATAACCACGCGTGAAATTGCCCAAAGAGTTGGAATTTCTAACGGATCTACCTATTATTTGTTAACATCATTAATTAATATGGGTTTTATAAAGCTTTCAAATTTTAAAGATAGCTCGCAAAAGATAAAATATTCTTATTTGTTAACTCCAAAGGGTATTCGTGAGAAATCTTTGATTACAAGCAGATTTCTAGTGCGTAAAAAGAAAGAATATAAACTATTAAAAAAAGAGATCATTGAATTAGAGCGGGATTTAAGTTGAAAGATAGAATAAAAGATATGCATATAAATTTTGATGTAACGTTGAATTATGTAAAATCTAAATCAAATCCAATAGATTGTAACCCTCTGATAAAGGCTATTATCGAATGCTATGCCTGTGAATCTTTCTTTAAGCTATACCATTCTCGACTACCGAGGGTGACCCTTGTGCAAAAATTGACCCATCCTATCAGATGAATCCTGTGGTATTGATTTCTCTCGAATAACGATTGGGAGTGTTATAAATCCATCATTACCAGCACATTAAGTAAAAGAAATTTTAAATAATTGTGAGCTTTAATTTTGAATGATAAAACGAAAATCACCGTTGTAGGGTCAGGTTATGTTGGTATGTCACTGGGAGTGCTTTTCGCTCAGCATAATGATGTGGTGATATTAGATATTGACCCCAGTCGAGTGTCGAAGATAAATCTAAAACAATCGACTATAGATGACACTGAGGTTAATGCTTTTTTTGAAGACAAAGAGCTTAGTATCAAGGCAACTTTAGATAAAAAAATCGCTTACGAAGGCGCAGAATTTATCGTTGTTGCAACACCGACCGACTATGACATTAACTCTAATTTTTTCAATACTGCCTCCGTTGATGCTGTCGTTAAGGATGCTCTTGACCTAAACACTGATGCGTTAGTAGTAATAAAGTCGACCATACCCGTAGGACACACAAGATTTTTGCAGGAAAAGTATGGCACTGATCGTGTAATTTTTTCACCTGAATTCTTGCGTGAAGGGCAGGCGCTTCAGGACAATCTTTATCCATCACGAATTATTGTTGGTAGTCAGTTGGAGTCAGCGAGGCAGTTTGCGAGCTTACTGATTGAAGCGGCAAAAAAGGAAAATATAGATACTCTGTTTATGCGTTCAACAGAGGCTGAGGCAGTCAAATTATTTGCCAACACATACTTGGCAATGCGTGTTTCTTTTTTTAATGAGTTAGATTCGTATGCGCTCAGTCATTCTTTAGATACGGAAAGTATAATCAACGGTGTCTGTCTAGATGAACGTATAGGTCGGGGTTATAACAACCCCTCCTTTGGATACGGAGGCTACTGTCTTCCGAAGGATACTAAGCAGCTTTTGGCAAACTATGATCAAGTGCCACAAACCCTTATCGAAGCAATTGTATCATCTAATAGAACTCGCAAAGATTTTATTGCAGATGAAATTCTCAAGACTAATCCTAGAGTAGTTGGTTTTTACAGGTTAGTAATGAAAGCAGGAAGTGATAATTTCAGATCTTCATCCATTCAGGGCGTTATGAAAAGGATAAAAGCTAAAGGTATCAAGGTGATTGTTTTTGAACCAGAGCTAGGTCTAAGTGATTTTTTTGGATCGCCAGTCATAAATTGTGTTGATGAATTTAAGGCTATTAGTGACGTTATAGTTGCTAATCGCTACTCAAAAGATCTAGCGGACGTAAAGAATAAGTGTTTTTCTCGTGATCTTTTTAACATTGATTAGCTTCAGTCGTCTCAAACCAAATAAAAGTAATTCAAGCATCGCAACAAAATAAGCTGCCAGTCACAGATTATTTGACTATTATTTTTGTTTTAAAATTAAAGGACCTTACGTAATGAGAACTATTTTAGTAACTGGCTCAGCCGGTTTTATAGGCTCATCTTTAACTGTCGAGCTTCTTAGCCAAGGTGATAAGGTTGTGGGTTTTGATAATCATAATGATTATTACGATCCCAATTTGAAAGAGGCCCGCATTAAGAGATTTATCGACCATCCTAACTATCAACATGTAAGGGGTGATTTATTTGATGCTAACGCTTTAAACGATTTATTTTCACAGTTTAAACCGACACATGTTGTTAACTTAGCCGCCCAGGCCGGCGTTCGATACTCAATTGAAAATCCGCAGGCCTACATTGAGAGCAATTTAGTCGGATTTGGAAATATCCTCGAGCAGTGCAGGCAGTGTGAAGTCAAACACTTGGTCTATGCGAGTAGCTCGAGTGTCTATGGGGCTAATGAGAAAATACCGTTTTCAGTCAACGACAATGTAGATCATCCTCTCAGTTTATATGCCGCCACTAAGAAGTGTAATGAGCTTATGGCTCATTCTTACAGTAACCTGTTTGACTTACCCACTACTGGCCTTAGATTTTTTACGGTCTATGGGCCATGGGGAAGACCTGATATGGCATTGTTTAAATTTACCAAAGCTATATTGGAAGGAAAGAAAATACAGGTTTTCAATTATGGGCGCCATCGTCGTGACTGGACTTATATTGATGATATTGTGAGCGGGATTATTAAAGTTTTAGATAGACCGGCAATTGGTAATGCCAGCTGGTGCGGTCTGAAGCCAGATCCGGGCTCAAGTAAGGCTCCTTGGCGCGTATATAACATTGGTAACAATACGCCGACTGAGTTGCTCGATTTTATATCTTCTATTGAGAAATTCTTAGGTTTAACTGCCGACAAAGAGCTTCTTCCTCTTCAGGATGGGGATGTGCCTGATACATTTGCTGACGTTACAAATTTAAGGGATGAATTTAATTTCAGTCCATCTACGCCGCTTAATAATGGAATTTCAAAATTCTTAACTTGGTACCGAGAATATTATGAGGTTTAAATGATAAATATAGATGACGTGAAAATTGCAGTAATCGGACTAGGTTATGTTGGGTTACCTTTGGCAGTTGAATTTGGTAAGGTCAGAAGTGTAGTAGGCTTTGATGTAAATCAGAGTAGACTTAATGAGTTGAGCTCAGGCGTTGACTCGACGAAGGAAACTAACCGAGAAGAGCTGGCTGCAGCTAAAAATCTTACTTTTACAAGCAATGCGTCAGATCTAGCTGGATGCAACTTCTATATTGTTACTGTTCCCACCCCCGTGAATGCCGATAAGATTCCTGATCTCTCAATGCTCATCTCAGCCAGTACGCTAGTGGGTGGCGTTCTTGAAAAGGGGGATGTAGTTGTCTATGAGTCGACTGTTTATCCTGGTGCAACTGAGGAAGATTGTGTACCGGTGCTCGAAAAGTGCTCCAAGCTAAAATTTAATGAGGATTTTTTCTGCGGTTATAGTCCAGAGAGGATTAATCCAGGTGACAAAGAGCATACCCTGACAAAGATTATGAAGGTCACCTCAGGCTCTAATGAAGCATGTGCTGTTTTAGTTGATGATCTATATTCAGAGATAATTACTGCTGGTACTTACAAAGCTGAAAGCATAAAAGTCGCAGAAGCTGCTAAGGTAATTGAGAATTCTCAGCGTGATTTGAATATAGCTCTCATGAATGAATTATCTATGATTTTCAATACGATGGATTTAGATACAGATGCTGTGCTTAGAGCTGCGGGTACAAAGTGGAACTTTCTCCCTTTCAAGCCAGGACTTGTCGGTGGTCACTGTATTGGTGTCGATCCATATTACTTGACACATAAATCGATTGAGTTAGGGTACGATCCTAAAATTATCCTCGCTGGTCGTAAATTAAATGATGATATGAGCTCCTATGTCGCGTCTACTATGGTGAGCATGCTTGCTGAAAAAGGGCAGCATATTCAAGATTTTAGAGTTCTAGTTTTAGGTCTGACCTTTAAAGAGAACTGTCCTGATATCCGAAATTCCAAAGTCTTTGACCTCGTAGAGGCGTTCCCTAGCAAGGACTATGAAATCCATGTCTATGATCCATGGGTTAACCGTGCAAACTTTTTGGGCCAAAGTAATATAACTCTTATTGATGAGTTAACTGAATACTACTATCACGGGATTATATTGGCAGTTCCACATGACTGCTTAGTTGAGTTAGGTGTTGAGGAGATCAAGAGGAAAGGACAGGACGGTGCGCTATTTTTTGATTTAAAATCTGCCTTTGATAAGAAATCGTCGGATTTTCGATTTTAGAAAATTTAAGTTTAAAAAATATTAATTTAATTTTGGTTTGATAATTATGATTAAGAGACATGAAAAAGTAACGATTCCCCTTGAAGTCATTGAATCTTTTGGGATGATTGTAGGCGATCCAGTTAACTTAGAAGGAGGTAGTATTTCTCCAATATGGACTAAGGTTTTCAATAAGTATGACAAGTCAAGTGTGAGACTTACTGGCGGTAAGAATGTTGAGCAGGTGAGAGATCTCTTTGAAGAATATTTCATTAATGGTCTGTCAGAAGGTGCGTGTGTTGGGCAGGCAATGAGTGAATTCTCCACTAGGTACAAGTATATAAAGAGAGAACGTAACAGGTTGGGGGCCCTTTTTATACATTTGAATCCTGGTGTGGGAAAAACATATTCCAGGTTCGGGAATAGATTTAAAGTGAGTAAACGAAACCTTCAAGATTTAGTTAGTAAACTCTCAAAGCTAGGGTTGTCTGACCTATTGTTTAGTGGAAAACCCTGGCTGAACGAGGTACAGAAGCACAGTTATTTACTTGAGATTTCGGATCACTACTACTTTTTTGACATAATCCAGAGGTACATTAAGAATAATGTTCTCAAACCCGTATTTATTGGTGATGGTTCAGGCATTCTCTCAAATATGCTTTTGACTTCAGAAGTTGATGTTCGCGACGCCACTTTTATTGATTTGCAGCATTTTCTTATTCGGCAATATATTGTTAATTTCGATGAGAAGTCAAAAATACAAAAATTCATTTATGCCCAAGACTTCGATGCCTCCGCGATAGATGGACGAGGTCTGACGATCATCAACCAGGATTCATTCCCCGAAATTCCAGACGAATCCTTAAAATCGTATTTTGAGCTCATCAAACACAATAAAGTAGACAGGGTGATATCTTATAATCATCTTGATTTACGGGGACATAGTAATTATCGGCAATTGCTGGTAGATTATTTTGGTGAGCCTGTTATCCGTTTCGAATCGATTATTCGTAGTGGATATTTTATCGAGATTTTTGAGCGCTAATAATCTCTTCGCAATTATTTGGTAGGTTGGTCAATGCAGAAAAAGGTTTTAGTTGTTGGGTCCGGTGATGATTCGGAGCTCGATGCTTCAAGTTTTGATGTAGTTTATTCGGCAAACTCTTCTTTTACGAGAATTACAAATTACAAAAACATGTCGCTAGTCCTTAGTGAAGCAATGCTTTTCTCCTCGGAAATATTAGATACTCACGCTCCAATTCCGGGGATGGATCGATTGAGCTCCAATAATTTTAGATTAAAGAAGTACTCCATCATAGATGATCGATCTTTTGACAGAGTATTGGTTGTAGATAATAAAAATGTTGATATTGAATTAGCATTGAAAAGAAAAAATGTCTCTTTTAAATCACTGAAAAAATTGGGCCATAGGGATGTATGGAAGCTAGTTAACTTTTGTTTTAATTATCATGAATTAATGACAATTTTTATTCATGTGCCAGGAGTTAAAAACCAAGTTAGGTTTTTGGCTCAGCGCTTACTAAATAAAAAAATGAATGTAACGTTTCGACCATCCACAGGAATTAACGCAATCATGATAGCCCATAGTGAGAACCCCGGAGCTGATATTTATATATCCGGGATAAATGTATATAGTGATACTGGCGTCAGGCAAGCAAAATACTCTACCGGTGATATAACCTATAACGATAACATTCATTTGCTAGATTCACTTTATGGCAGATTACTTCTTGAAAAAAATGTGAGCGAATATAACTAGTGTGATTTTAAACATAAGGATAAAACGATGAGCAAAGTAGAAATAGTGGCAGAGATTGGTTGGAACCATATGGGAGACATTGGCCTGGCGCGGGAGATGATTGATGCTGCGAAAAAATCTGGTGCAGATACGGTCAAGTTTCAATACTGGGATCCTAAGTACTTAAAGGCTGGAGTGTGGGACTCTGATGGTAGGCGAGAAATATATAATAATGCTGCTCTTACAGAGGCTAAAATTATTGAACTTAAGAACATAAGTGAGTCAGCTGGCTGTGGTTTTTTGATGAGTGTTTTCGGAACTAAAGGTGCAAAATTTATGCATGATTTAGGTCTTAGGGTTGTCAAAATCCCATCACATGAAACTACTAATATTGCTCTTATTGAATACTGTTCTGCCAACTTTGAGTTTATTTATTTTTCCGCAGGCGCTTCAACTACTCAAGAAGTGTTAACAGCAAATGAAATTCTAATGAGGGGAAGGGCTGATTATAACTTGATGCATTGTGTGTCATCTTATCCATGTGTTTCTGATTCAGCTAATTTACCAAGAATTAATTGGTTAAATAGGCTTTGTGAGAATGTTGGCTACAGCGACCACACTGGCAGCACAGTTGTGCCTGCGGGGGCTGTTGCTCTGGGTTGTACTGTCATAGAAAAGCACTTTACAACGGATAAAAATCTTCCAGGACGGGATAATAAGTTTGCATTAAATGCAAGCGAGTTTAAGGAAATGTGTTCGAATATCAGAGATGTAGAGGCAGCAATGAATGATAAAGGGTTAGATTTTCAGTCCATTGAAAAAGATACTGTAGAGAACTATCGTGGCCGTTGGGAGCCGCATGATTATCGGGAGTAACTTTAGATATAGTTTATGGTAGTCTCTGGTTATCACCTAATATAATTAGTGTTCAAGCGAAGCTATCGGAATATATTTTGATTGGAGAGAAGATGTGTTAGGTAAAAAAATTAGTGTTGTGATTAGGTGTAAAAATGAATCCCGGTGGATAGGGCATGCTTTACAGTCTGTTATAGATCATATTCCTAATAATGAAGTTATTTTAGTCGATAATAACTCTACAGATAATTCGCTAACGATTGCTCAGCAATTTCAGCGCAACCCTGCATTGCAAGAAAATAAAAAAAAATATACGGATATAACTGTGGTAAACCTTGAAAAATATTCGCCAGGAGCTGCTTTAAACCTTGGCGTCGCTAAAGCCACTGGAAGGTATGTTATGTTTCTTTCTAGCCACTGTGCGTTGAAATCCTTTAATGTAGCAAAAACATTTAATGATTTAGAAAAATATTCGGCTGTATTTGGCAATCAAGATCCAGTTTATCGAGGGCAGAAAATTACTAAAAGATATCTTTGGAGTCATTTTGGTGATAGCGAAGTTACAAATTTATACTCTGACTTAGAAGAGAGATATTTCTTTCATAATGCTCTTTCTATTATGAAAAGAGAAACGCTTATCAGCCACCCTTTTGATGAAGATCTTTGGGGGAAAGAAGATCGTTACTGGGCTGGAGATATCATTGATAAACATAATGGATCTGTTCTGTATGATCCTTCATTGTCTTGTGAGCATTTTTACACTGCAGATGGAAACACTTGGAAAGGGGTCGGATAGCAATGGGCAAAAAAAGAGTATTGCTGTTGTGTACGCCAGTAGAAGGTATTAAAAATGTATTACCTAGATTAGAAAAATTGTTTGAGTTAATTCATTTACCCAATGCCTGTTACAAAGATTTTGAGGAGAATGATTTCAGTAATGTTTATGCTATTTTTACCAACCCGAACCGGACAAAAATATTTCTAGGTAGAGATATTTTCGATTCGTTACCTAACTTGCGAGTGATATGCACAGCTTCCACAGGTACTGTTCATATCGATTGTAATCTAGCAAAAAGTAAAGATATCAGTATTGTCTCCCTCAAAAATGAAACAGACTTTTTATCCAAGGTCACTTCTACTGCTGAGCTCGCTTTTACTTTCTTACTGACGGTAGTTAGACATATCATACCTGCGACACATGACGTCGTTGATAGTGAGTGGGATTGTGACAAGTTTATCGGGAAGCAAGTTGGGGATTTGAAAGTTGGCGTCCTCGGGCTAGGACGTCTCGGTAAATTATTTGCAAAGTATTGCGATTGTTTCGGTGCTGAGGTGAGTTTTTATGACCCTTATGTCGACAAGGTTGCTACATTAAATAATGTTATCAAAGTAGAAAATTTTAAAGACTTTCTTTGCGACTTGGATGTCATTTCTATCCACATTCATGCGACTGAACAAAATAATAAATTTATTTCTAATGAGTTTTTGGAGATGTGTAAGGATGACGTAGTGATAATCAATACCGCAAGAGGAGAGGTTGTTGATGAGGAAGCTATGGTTGATTTTCTGAGTCGTAACCCAAAGTCACATTACGTAACTGATGTGATTAATGATGAAGTCGTTCGACATCGAAGCCCAATTCTTCAATATCTACAGAGGTCTTTTCCTAATGGAAATGTCACTGTAACACCCCATATTGGTGGTATGTCAGAAGGTGCACGTTTTCTGGCATATAATAAAAGCCTTGACCTATTTGAAAAATACATGGAGACCGAGAATGCCTAAAGTTTTGGCGGTGATTTTGGCCCGCGGAGGGTCCAAGGCGATAGAAAAGAAAAATTTAGCTGACATTAATGGACATCCTTTAATTGCGTATACTATTTGCGAAGCTCTACGGTCTCGTTATTTAAGTGATGTAGTCGTCTCTTCTGATGACGATGATATTATAAATGCTGCTATAGAATATGGCGCGATAGCACCTTTTAAGAGGCCAGTTGAATTATCCGGTGATAAAGCTAAACCAGTAGAATGTAACTTGCATGCTACTCGTTTTATGGAAGACAAAGTTGGCTATTCGTATGACTATGTTGTCGAGCTACTTTGCACTAATCCATTCAAAACTTCGTTTGACATTGATTCCGCTCTAGAGCTTCAGTTCAAAACAAACGCTGACTCAGTTATCGGTGTTGTGCGATTGGATGACCATCACCCAATACGAATTAAAAAACTAGAGGATGGTTACATACGAGAGTTCTGTTTGCCGGAGATACCTGAAAGTACAAGACAGGATTTGAAGCCTGATGCTTATATCAGGAATGGCTCAATTTATTCCATGAGACGGGATATGTTAGAAAAGAAAATTAGATATGGAACAGACAATTCTTTGGCTTATATTATGCCAAGGGAGCGAACAGTCAATATTGATGAACCGATGGACCTCGAAATAGCGAGGGTTCTTATGGCTAAAAACCCAAGAAAATACATAAAAAAGACAAAAATTTAAGGGAGGCTATTGATGAATATTACGATTGTTGGATATGGCATACAGGGTAGGGCCCAAGCCCTAAATTTGAGAGACTCGGGTAATGATGTAGTCATTGTAAATAGAGAGGATTCATACGCACACACTGCCCTTCAAGATGGTTTTGAGATTTTGCCTATGGTAGATGCCCTAAAAAGAGCCGAGGTCGTATTCCTGTTAATTCCAGATGCGGTTCAGGATGAAATATTGAAAGGTCAGATTTTTCCAAATTTGTGTGCCGGCACTACTTTAGTGTTTGCGCATGGCTATTGGCTAACCTATGAAAGAGAATCATTGCCCAACGACATTAATGTTTTGATGATGGCTCCAAGGTTTCCGGGTGAGCAGATTAGACAAACATTTATTGAAGGAGGAGGCGTTCCGGTTTATGTCGATGTTGTTCAGGACGTCTCTGAAACTTCTGAGCAAGTACTCGAATCACTTTGTAAAGATTTAGGCTATGCAGCAGGTGGCGTAATTAATTTGAGTTATAAGCAAGAAACAGAAATCGATTTATTTATAGAACAATTTATGGCCCCAACTTTTTTCGCTTCTGCAGAGACCGCATTTCAACTTCTAGTAGAAAAGGGGTATCCGAAAGAAGCGGTTTGTCTTGAGTTATATTACAGTGGAGAGCTCGGTGCCGTTCGATCGATGATGGGGCGGAATGGCTTGTACAAAGGTTTCCAAGACAATGCATCACCAACATGCCAGTATGGAGTGGCATCAGGTAGAAAACTATTATGGGGAAGCGAGATGAGGGATAAAGCCTCAATGGCTCTTGAACGAATAACGTCTGGTAATTTCAGTAGTGAGCTTTCTAATCAAAATCTGTCGGAGCAGACGCTAGATAACTTTGTTAATAGTGATCTGGCAAAACAAATCAAAGCTACAGAGAAAGATGTTAATAAGTTAGTTAAGAAATTCTTATAAATGATTATTATATTTGGAAGTGCAGGAGTCTTAGGACAGTCTATTTCTGATTTGTTATTAGAAAAATTTAATGGCTCAGTTCTTATGACTGCCAATCATAGCTTGGAGGATATCGCAATATACGAAAAAAAATATCCTGCAAAAGTAATCATTCGAAAATGTGATGTTTCTAACCCAGGTGATGTAGAGCAAGTGTTCAAGCATGTGGACAGACTTGGTATAAAAATTACTGGAATAGTGAACAACTTTGCCTTCACCTTTTCTGACAGTGGTAACAACAACTTTAGTGCGCAAACGAAGGAAGTGCGAAAGGTGTTCGATGTTAATTATTTTGGCTTAGCTTCGGTTCTCGAGTCTACAGTGAATTGGGCTATGAAAAATAAGGCTTCGGGGTTGAGAATTGTTAATATTTTGTCCAATTCTCTCAAAACACTTAATGCCTCTAATGGCCATTATATAGCGTCAAAATCTGCTGTAGAGACGCTTACAAGATATTATGCCAAACACTACAGTGAGTATTTGTCTGTTAATTGTGTTGCACCAGGATTGATGAAGTCCAGGTTAACTGCTACCAGGTTTGATAATAGCGAAAAAAAAATAATTGATTTAACTCCATTAGGCAGACTTGCCAGCCCAGAAGAAATATCTGAATTGGTGTCTTATTTTGTGATTTCTAGCCCACTTTCTGTTTGTGGGCAAACGATTTTTGTTGATGGAGGACGCACTCTTTGAACAAAGTCGTCATCACACCTCAGGGCTTCGCGTTTGTTAAGGATTCTGTTAGTCAGTTTTTTGATGCTGGTAATCAATATACTATGACTAACGGTATAGTTTCAGACCAAAAGAAGTTAAAAAATATTCTAAGTGATGCACACGCCGTCATTATTGGCAGTGAAAAAATCGATCGCGTTACCTTGGACTCTGCGAAAAAACTCCGCTTAATTGTCCGTTTTGGAACTACAACTGAAAATATTGACGTTAATTATGCCCAAGAAAAAGGTATAAAAGTCTACAGTATCAAATCTAAATTTACAGTCGCTGGTGTTGGTCGTCTGTGTATGTCGTTTTTATTAAATTACAGTTTCAATATTCAAAAACATATAAGTGATGCTCGTCTCGGAGACTGGACGCGTTACATGAACATGAGTCCTGCTAATACTACCGTCGGATTAGTGGGCGCAGGGGATATTGCCTATGAGTTCTTACAGCAAGGCCAGAATCTTGGTTTTAGGTTCGTCTATCATTCAAGGAAACCTAACAAAGCATTTGCTGACCTTGGCGCCAAATTCTATGTAAATTTGTCTGACTTGATTAAAGATAGTCATGCTGTATCACTTCATGTTCCGTTAAACGAGAGTACTCAAAATCTCATAAACCCAGATCTTCTTGCCTTATTTAAGGGCAAGTTATTAATAAATACTTCTAGAGCGGGCGTTGTTGATCAAGAAAAGCTCAGAGAAATGATTTTTTCTAATCCCACGTTTTTTTATTTCACTGATGTATTAGGTACCGAGCCACCTGGGGCAGAGGATATAGAGTTAATTAAAAGATCGAATGTTCTCTCTTCAGCACATATTGGTGGCTATTCATACGACGCATTAGTGGACGTAGCAAAGCAGTCACTTGATATTATAAGGAGAGAGTTATGAAGCACAAGGTCCTGTGCACGGCCCCTTTTAAGCGTTTTCCAAAGGTAATGGACCATTTTCACAAAGTATTCGATGGTGAAGTGGTCGAATATATGGTCCATAGTCAATTGGTCGAAGATATATGCGCATTTGAAGGACTTATTCCTAACGCAAGAATATTGGTCGATGAAGAAGTGTTTCGCAACGCAAGTAACTTGAAGGCGATATATCAGCCATCCATAGGTTATGAGCATATTGATTTAAATGTCGCGAAGTCAAAATCTATTTTATTCAATGGACTAGGGTTAGACCTTACGTTTAAGAAGACACTTTGGTCAACCGCGGAGCACACGCTTAGTATGATTTTAGCGCTTCTAAAGTCTAGTGTGATATCTATTCAAGATGTCAAGACCAAAGGTGCATGGGATAATCGAGAGTACTTTATTCGCGACTTAAGGGGTTTAGAGGTTGGAATAATCGGTTTGGGGAATATTGGTTTGAAAGTGGCTCATTTATGTAATGCATTCGGAGCAAAAATATCCGCGTATGATCCCTATTTAGAAGAGGATAAATTTCCAAATTATGTGGATAAAGTATCGTTGGATAGCATAATGTCCCAGTCTGATATTGTCACAGCACATGTTCCCTTAAATGGTGAAACACAAAAAATGATCGATGGAAATGCAATATCTATGATGAAAAAACAGTCCTATCTTCTCAATGTTGCTCGAGGTGGAATCGTTTGTGAGGCCTCTCTCCTAAAAGCTCTCGAAGCTGATTATATTGCTGGCGCAGCCCTAGACGTTCTAGAAGGAGAGAGTCCGTTTGGTGTTGGAGACCATCCGTTGGTTCAGTTTTCAGTAGATCGCGACAATGTGCTGATTACGCCTCATTTAGGAGGGTCAAGTTATCCTTATATGGAATCAATTTTTCTGCACAGTATTAATGAGCTTAAAGCTATGCTTGATCGATATAAGCCTAAGTAGATATGGTTGTCGAATTTTGTATTTTGCGAGACAAATAATAAGCCTCGACCTAAATTTTGGCCATCGACATGATTAAACAAATTAATGATCTCCTATGTAAATATCTTTTTGATCCAGTTAAAGGAAGTACGGCAGTAAACACGAGCGCTGATATGAATGGAAATGATTTGAGGCAATGTAAGCGCAAAAAACGTAAATGAAGAAACTGATGCCTTACTCCTTATTTACATTGAATCAGCATCCAGGTAAGCCTCTTTCGAGTGTGATAGGACTTAAAGCCTAAATAAAAGTTACTTTTATATTTTCGACGCGAGCTTGTTATTTATATTTATCAATTTTGTAACTATCCATCTAGGGTTTTGTCTGACACACCAGTATAATGAGCAAGAGGATATTTTGGAAAAAAGTATAACTGAAGCATTTTCAGATATTTTGCGACTCGCAGGCCTAACCTTGATTGGTAGGGTTATAGCAGCTTCGCTCGGTCTTCTTGTGTCTATTATTATAGCGCGGACATATGGCCCAGCAATGACTGGCCTGCTAGGTGTTATTGGTGCCGCCGCATTATTGTTTGCTTATCCAGCAGCAGCTGGATTCCAAACTGCAATTCTAAGAATCATTCCTGAATATAAAGCTAAATACCCAAATTATCCTGTTAGAAGACTATTTAACTATGTGATTTCGTTCGTATTGTTAATGAGTATGGTGGGATCGATAATATTCCTTTCGTTTGAATCCATATGGTCAGATTTGATTAAAGGCGATAACATAGAAGTAGCAAACTTAGGTTTTGTCATTTGCTTAATTATTGTATTAAAGGCCGCTTTACTAGTGACAACTAGTGCTTTGCGATCCTTTGGCTTTGACAAGCTGTTCGCTTTTTTTCAGTTCTTTACACCAATGACCAATTTAATCGGCTTATTAATACTAATTCCGATAATAGGAGAGCTTAGCCCGATATATGCGCTTATTTTATCTTTTTTAATCCCAGTAATTTTTTCGATAATTTTCATTAATGTACATAAGTCATCGGCCTCGAGTAAAGGATCACGTCATTCGATTGCTTTTGGTAGTCTCTTGAAGGTTAGTTTTCCAATGATGATCGGAGGTTATGTTGGAATCATTGCTTCGGAATTTGGAGTGCTCTTCTTAGGGGCCAACTCTACTATCGAAGAGGTTGGGCTTTATGTGATAGCGTTTAAAATCTCCTTTATACCTGCAATGGTTCTTAAAGCAGTGAATGCTGTAATAGCACCAAAAATAAGCCATATGTACTTCTCTGGTGATTTCGATCGCATGTTTACTTTGTGCAGATTATTTACTTTCATTTCAAGCAGTTTTGCTTTTTTTGTATTGCTACTCTTCTTTTTTTATGGGGAAATTTTATTGGGCATTGGATTCGGTGATGAATTTATAGATGCTACTCCTATATTAACTATTCTTTTGATCGGTCAGCTTATAAACGCGGTCACTGGTTCCAGTGGAGAACTAATGCAAATGACTGGAGCCGAAAAAAAGCACAGGGATATAACAATTTATGGTGCGATTGTTTACTGCCTTACTAGCATCCTATTGATACCTCATATTGGTGCACTTGGAGTGGCTTTCGCTCTCGTACTTGCTGAGATAGTATGGAATGGCTTAGCTCTGATTTTTATATTTCGGAAATTTAAGCAGCTACCGTTAATAAATATTTTGGAAATTATAAAATTTTTTCGTTTTTATGGCATTAATCAGGCTAAATCCCAAAGCGTCCGTAGGCATTTAGATAAATGATTTTAAAATGCGTTTAAATAATCAAGGTTTAAGTTACATGCATTTGGCTTTTATTTTTTTACTGTATTGGTTTATAAGAAAAAATACGGTGGCATATGATGTGAATTTAGGTGCTATATTGTCATCAAATATGTGCCGAATTTTGATGTTTAAGCTATGTCATTAGTCATTTATAGGGCTATTTTTGGTGGTTATGACAGGATACCGGTATCTTGTCCGAAAAATCTTAGAAGTGACATACGATGTCTATTGCTTACTGACACCTCTGTTGTTGTTGACGGTTGGGAGGTAATTCAGATAGAGGCTCCAGACCCTGTGCTCGCTAATAGGCATTGTAAGATGTTTCCTTGGGAATATTTTGAGGCTGATAAATCGCTATATTTAGATGGCCATATCGAGTTTGGAGATGATTTCGCAGATTTCTTCAGCGAATTATGCCGTTCAAATCACGATTTTTCAGCTTTAAGGCATCGCGAGAGTGGAATAGTGGCTGATGAGTTAAATCGAAATATTGCCAATTCAAAACTTTCGAGAAAGCAACTTAGAAAGACCATCTTGGCAGGATTGAACCTTACCTCAACGTCGGTGGAATGTGGCCTGTTGTTTCGTAATCATTCGAAAAAAACTGTCAAAGAGCATGCTGTTAAGTGGTGGTGGTATTTTAATAATGTTTGCCCGAGGGACCAGCTGAGTGTTCACACAGCCGCCGATGACGTAGGCATGAAAGTTACTACCCTCGGAGAAACTTTTTCTAATCGAAAATATTTTAAATTGGTTGGTCATAAAAATGCTCGAATTAAAGTATTGAGAACAAGGCTAGCAAAAGCACTTCGAGTAATGCTTGTTGGATTAATCCTAGACTAACGGACAGGTTGTGATTAAATGTGGTACACACTATTATTTATTTTGGGCGTTTTATCTGAGCGTTTTTTCAAGCTCAATATTGGAATATTTCAATTAAGCACTGGAGACTTGGTGATCCTAGCCGCTCTCCCATGGCTATATTTTAATGGCGGAAGACTGCCGAAATGGGCATTATATATATCTGGCATTACATTCTTGTCATTATTTATTTCAATGCTACTGAACAATGGGATGGGGCTAAATTCTATGATTTCAGTTCCATTAAAATTACTTGTTTCTGGTATAGTTTATTACGAGCTTTCAAATCTCCAGAAGAGATCCGTCTGGCTCTTGTTAGTCGGTGCCTTGATTATAATTTTCAGTATAAACATTGTTTTATTTACTGGATTGGGATATTTCTCCAAAGAAATTTTTAATCGAAATGAGCTGTATTCATATATGCTCTGTCTTTCCTGTTTGTACCTCCTGATTTATAGGCGGAACGAAAAGTCTGATAGAAAATTTATCAGGGTTGCATTAACATTGATATGCCTATTAATATTTTTGGGGTTGATAGCGCAAAGTAGGCAAAGCATTATTGCCACGTCTGTAATATTACTTCTATCCATCATTTATTTCGCGAATTTAAAAACTATCCTAACTATTTCTTTTGTTTTATTGGTAACGGCGGTTGTAACCACAAAACCATTGCTACAAGGGTTGAGTGACGATCGGTTTATGAAGCGAATCGAAACGGTTACAGCATTGGATCCGCAAACAAGAGCGGACATGTTTCGATTAAATAATGCACTATATGTAATCAATAACTTTGATAAGGCTCCCTGGTTTGGTAAAGGGGCGACCTCTTTTATAAAGGAGGGACCTTACGAGAAAGTCGTTCACAATGCTTACCTAACATCTCTTTATGAAACAGGTCTTTTTGGACTTAGTGTACTGATTGGTTGTCTTTTGTTTATGCTTCGCCCATTTAGACATGGTTTGAGGAACAGAAAAATGCTGCCAATTTCACTTGTTTTGCCATCATTTTTTATGTTGGCTTTTGTTATTCAGGCATTATTTATAGAAATCCTAGCAAAAACAGCTTTCTATGTTTTGATAGGTTGCTCGGCATACTTAATTAAAGAGCAGAGATTATTTATCGATATCAAAAAAAATGGGAAATGCTAATTTGAAAATTTTGTGTGTCTTATATGGTATAGGAAGAGGCATCAACATCTCTTCAAAATCAATACACCAGAATCTTCTTAATCCAATAAAGGGCATGGTTAATGAACTTGATATCATATACGTTCTCAATGAGGTAGTGTATGTAGATAATCCAAGATCTGGAGAGTTTGCTGCAATTTCCCCGATAGATAACGATGTTTTCGGTGGTGAAGAGACTATTCGTAAGAATAAGCAAGATTTAGTTAATCCGACTATTTTAGCGGAAGCTAAAGCGGCTATTGATGTACATGATGATAATTTTAGAACTTATGAAAATTTGCTTTGTCAGTTAGGAATGTTGCAAGAAGCGACCAAGAGAAGGGATTTTTTCTTATATGATCGTATTTTGATGCTGAGAGACGATGTTTTTGTAGACACGGATAACGTCGATCTTTCAGTGTTACTTAAGCTTAGTGAAAATAATTTAATTACGACCATGTGGCATTGGCATGGAGGTATTTCAGATAGATTTGCACTCTGTAGTCCGAGTATTGCATTTCGACTTGCTACGAGACTAAATAAGGTGGCGGATTTCGTTGCGTCAAAAGGTTATCTCAACGGAGAGCATCTAATGAAGTTCGTTTTAGCCAATCAAGAGCAAGTAGTTTTAGCGTGTGATTTACGATTAAGTCGCGTCCGTATCTATGGTATTGTTCGAGAAAATTTTATTCTACCTTTTTGGAGACCACTAGAATTATTTACAGTTTTGTTGGCAACATTGCGTTTTCGAAAAGCCAACAAAAAACTTATAACTAAGGAGATTCTTAAATGAAAATACTCGCAATTGGCGCCCACCCTGATGATTTAGAGCCTCAGATTGGTGGTACGCTGGCTAAGTTTGTTTCACAGGGGGCGAAAGTTGTTTCTGTTACGGGTACTTCAACGAGTACAGGAGCATCAAGCTCGCTAGTACGTGACGCTGAGGGTAAAGAGGCTGCTAATTGTTTGGGGGCATCATACCTAAACCTTGGCCTTTCTCCTCATGAGTTTACATACTCACGTGAATTCATTGGAATAGTAGATCAGTTGTTTAGTTCAGAAAGGCCAGATCTAGTTTTTTGTGTTAATGAGAAGGATAGCCATCACGAACATCAGGCCATGGCCAAATGTGTTAGATCTGCGTCAAGGAAAAATTGTTTTTCTCTGGTGTCACTTAATCAAGCTTTCCCTGGTGGCGTCGCTAGTTTTTCTTATAATTATTGGTCAGATATTTCTGCGTTTCATGAGGCCAAAGTTAGAGCGGTCATGTGTTATGAAAGTCAGGTTGCTAAATATGGGGAAGAATGGCTTGAAGCCATAATCGCTAGGGACAAACAGTGGGGTTTTAATATTGGGTGCAGTTTTGCGGAAGTTGCTAACATCGACAAATGGATATCGTAATGAAATTTGATAGTAAAGTATTTTTTGAGCTTCATGCAATCGAGATAGATTTTACGGTTAATGGTGTCAGTCAATCCTCAAATCTTAAAAGTAAGACTATTTCTTTTGCGCTGAGTATTGATCATGTGTTGATCGATAGTCTTACTTTATCTAAACATCTAATAATATTTGTTCCAATAGGATCAAATTTGCCTGATGCCTGCCGCAGAGGGAATTGTGTGGTTGAGTGTATAAATCCTCGGTTTGAATATATAAAGACAACACGATGCGTTTTTAACAGTTCGGGACAAACGTTTTCGCGTGAATTAAGCTTTATCGACCCTTCTGCATCTATCGCGCCAACAGCTGTAGTGTCTCCTTTTTGTTTTATAGGTCCTAACTGCGTCATCGAAGATGACTGTTTTCTGGCTTCGGGGGTCCGACTTATTGATTCGGTCAATATTGGTCGAGGAACGCGCATAGGTGCCAATACCGTTATTGGAGGGTGGGGGTTTGGTATAGAGCGGGACAACGGTCGGGCGCGCGATGTCATACCTTTCGGCGGTACGCCACTGAAAATGCCGCATTTTGGTGGCGTTATAATAGGTGAGTATTGCGACATCGGAGCACTAAATACTTTAGCCTCTGGTGCGATAGAGCCGACTCTACTGGAGGATCACGTTATGACTGATGACCACGTTCACATTGCCCACAATTGTGTTATTAAAGAAGGTGTAGCAATCACCGCATGTGCAGAGATTAGTGGAAGCGTTGAAATAGGTAAAGAAGCATGGGTTGGTCCTAATAGCTCTCTAATGCAGAAAATAACTATAGGTTCAGCATCTATTATTGGTATAGGTACCGTTCTGCGAAAATCTGTTCCAAGCAAAACTATAGTATCTGGAAATCCTGCACGGATTCTTGTTAAGCAATAATTATTCAAATAGTCTAGGGAAGTTCTAATGGATTTGACAATATGTGTGCCTTGCTTCAATGACTCTAAAAATGTCGATAAGCTTCTTTTCTCGATTTATAGCAGTGATACTGAAAATTTACGATATGAAGTACTCGTGTGTGATGGTCAGTCAGATGATGGTATTGAAGAAATTGTTTTATCGTGGGAATCAAGAATACCCGTGCGTCTTATTTCAACTTCACGTAGAGCATCAGCTAGCATAAATATTAATGCTGGGGTTGAATGTGCGAAAGGCGCTGTATTTTGTAGGATTGATAGTCATTGTTTGGTCACAAAAACGTTTATCAAGCGCGGTTTAAATGAATTTAATTTAAGATGCCATGAATTTTCTGCGTTAGGACCATCTGTAAATGTTATTGGATCAAAAGATACTTTTGTAAGTAATACGCTTTCGACACTATACATGAGTCCTTTTTTGCTAGGGCCAAGTAAATTTAAACGTTCTATATTTTATAAAAACTATTCTGGCGAAATCGGTAATATTTATTTGGGGTTTTATCTGACAGAAGACGTTAAGGAACTTCGGTTTTGTGAAAATATTCAGCGAAAACAGGATATTGAATTTTTGTCTCGGTTGAGGGAAAAGAGGGGAGTTGGATTTTACAACTCAAGTGCAGTCGAAATAAAATATATTCTTAAACAAGATTCGATAGTTGCTCTAATGGAAAGATGCGTCAAACAAGGCCATCTCTTATTCCAATCAGTCGGTGCATCGCGATTGGTGCATTTCTTACCCCTTCTGTGTGCTCTTTTATTTATTGGCAATGTAATGATGAATTCCAGCATAGTCCCCTATATGTTGGGGGCATATTTGATTTGTAGCTTTAGTTTTGGATTTCTTGAGTGCAGATCTATTTTGGGTTCCCTTTTAGCTGTTTTCCTCTTTCCATGCGTGCATCTGTCTTACGTGGTCGGCAATGGTATAGGCTTATTCAATATGCTAGCGATGCGGTTTAATTCCTAGCCACTTATCTGCTGTTTTTTTTTGAAATCTATTTAATCGGTTTAGGTGATAAATAGATTCAAATCTCTAGGGTCAGTTATAGGTGGTGCGAGATAATATTTTTCGCTAAGCACTCTGCTACTACTTAAAAAGGAACGACTCTTTAACTGAAAAGAAAGTAATTATATATTGAAGGAGATCACTGTAAATGAAGAAGATGCTTATTTCCGGCGGAACTGGAGGGATTGGAACAGCTATAACGCTTGAATTTATTCGCAATGGATACCATGTTTTTTCTACTCACAATAATAAAAGTAGTGAGGCGTTATGTGACTGGAAAACAGTAAATCAAGTGTCTGATGAGAATATTACATTACTCGATTGTGATTTAACTAAGCCAGAACAAGTCGAATTGATTGTCGGAAGTATTGTTCAAGAGCACTCCATTGATGTTTTGATTAATAATGCTGGTATTACTGATGATTCCTCCTTCCTTAAGATGAAATTTGAGCAGTGGTTCAATGTGATAAATGTGAACCTATTGAGCGTGTTTGCATTTACCCAAATTGTTGTGAAACAGATGGTGCTTAAAAGGCAAGGATGTATAATAAATATAAGTTCGATAAATGCACTCAAGGGCCAGTTTGGGCAGACTAATTATTGTGCTAGCAAGGCGGGTTTGTTGGCATTCACTAAGTCTTTATCGTTGGAACTGGCAACTAAAGGTGTGCGGGTTAATGCTATTTGCCCTGGTTATACACTGACACCAATGTTGGATTCAGTCCCATCTGAGCTCTTGGATAAAATCCAGAACGGCATACCTACAGGCAAACTTGTTGATGTTCAGGAAATTGCTAGAACAGCACTTTTCATATCCGATGAGTTGCCGTCACTAACTGGATCCACCATATCAGTAAATGGTGGGCAGTATTTGCATTAGTTGATATTTACTGTGTCTTTCTTTACGGCTTATGCGTCAGCGTAGTTCGGCGAAGCTATTTTTGTTGATATTAATGTATCCACAATTCAACGTATGTCTTTGATTCCGATTCTGTTTGGTGTAGCCCTCCATAGTGTTTCGAGAAAGAATTTGACAGCGATATCGATTAGTTAAAGTTTATCATCATATTAATAGGGACCAAGTATGAAAATTCTTATTACGGGTGGGGCTGGTTTTATTGGGTCAGCTCTAGTGCGGCACATAATTAATAACACTGACCATAGTGTGATTAATCTAGATTGCTTGACCTATGCCGGCAACAAAGATTCCGTTTCGGTTGGTGAATCCAGTGACCGCTACTTTTTTGAATTGGGGGATATTTGCTCGAATATAGCGGTTCAAGATGTTTTTAGGCGACACTGCCCAGATTTAGTAATGCATTTGGCTGCTGAGTCACATGTCGATAGGTCTATTGATGGTCCAAGTGAGTTCATGCAGACCAATATACTTGGTACATTTAACTTGTTGGAGCGATCCAGAGAGTATTTTGAGGGGTTAACAGAGACGGCTCAGAAATTATTTCGTTTTCATCATGTCTCTACTGATGAAGTCTATGGAGATCTTGAGGGGTTGCAAGATTTGTTTACTGAAGATACATCCTACGCACCTTCGTCGCCTTACTCCGCGAGTAAGGCAGCCTCTGATCATTTGGTTCGTGCTTGGTGGCGGACCTATGGCTTACCTGTTGTAATTACAAACTGTTCTAACAACTATGGACCTTATCATTTTCCAGAAAAGCTAATTCCTCATGTGATTCTTAATGCGATCCATGGTAAGTCACTGCCAGTCTATGGAGATGGCTCACAAATACGTGATTGGCTCTATGTCGAGGACCATGTGAAAGCACTTCTCAAGGTAGTGACTGAGAGTGATGTTGGTGAGACCTACAATATTGGTGGGCACAACGAGAAAACCAATCTTGAAGTGGTAGAAGCCATTTGTAATCTTTTAGAAGAGTTAGTTCCTGAAAAAGCCTCCGGTGTGCATAAGTATCGAGATTTAATTACCTTTGTTAAAGACCGCCCTGGTCATGATGCTCGCTACGCGATTGATTCATCCAAGATTCAACTTGATCTTGGTTGGGTGCCAGAAGAGACTTTTGAAACTGGTTTGCGTAAGACGGTGCAATGGTATTTGGATAATCGCGAGTGGTGGGAGAGAGTATTATCAGGCGCTTATAGATTGGAACGGTTGGGGAATTGATATGGAGATAAGTTATAAAGGAATTGTTTTAGCTGGAGGTTCGGGTACTCGATTACATCCGATTACTAAGGGTATCTCCAAGCAGTTACTGCCGGTCTATGATAAGCCAATGATTTATTACCCTATTTCCGTGTTGATGCTAGCCGGTATCAGGGATATCTTGGTTATTTCGACACCCGATGATATCGCAGGATATCAACGTTTGTTAGGCAATGGTTCTGATTTTGGTCTTGTCATTGAATATGCGGTCCAGCCAAGCCCAGACGGCCTTGCTCAAGCATTTATTATTGGAGAGGAGTTTATTGGCGATAGTAATGTTGCTCTTATTCTTGGTGACAATATATTTTATGGCCAACACTTTTCTGACAATTTAAAGGCGGCTATCGCGAATAAGAGTGGGGCAACTATCTTTGGCTATCGTGTAAAAGATGTTGAGCGATTTGGCGTTGTTGAGTTTGACTTGGAGGGTAAGGTCCTTTCAATCGAAGAAAAACCTATAGCTCCAAAATCAAATTATGCGGTGACAGGTTTATATTTTTATGACAATGATGTGATCCAGATTGCTAAGTCTATCCAGCCCTCGAAGCGCGGTGAGCTAGAAATCACTGACATTAATAAAGCGTATCAGGCTAACGGAGAGCTTAGAGTTGAGTTGCTTGGTCGCGGTTTTGCTTGGTTGGATACAGGGACTCACGACTCTCTTATGGAGGCGGGGCAGTTTGTACAGACAGTGGAAAACAGGCAGGGTCTAAAAGTGGCTTGTTTGGAGGAAATAGCATTCGGGAACGGATGGTTGTCCAAGACTATGCTTTTGGAGCAAGCTGAAGCACTAAAGAAAACCAGTTATGGTGAGTACCTATTTAGAATTGCGGGTGGTTATAAGTGAAAGTTATTGAGACGAAATTAAAAGATTGTGTAATTATCGAGCCTAAGGTGTTTGGCGATGAACGTGGTTTTTTCCTAGAGACATTTCAAGCTGAAAGATACGCAGCCCAAGCGGGAATAACCTTGCCCTTTGTGCAAGATAATCACTCTCGCTCAACTAAGGGTGTTTTGCGAGGGTTGCACTTTCAAATAAACAAACCCCAAGGCAAGTTGGTAAGAGTAGTTAAGGGTAAAGTTTATGATGTTGCTGTAGACATACGTGAAGGTTCAACTACTTTTGGTCAATGGGAAGCGGTGATCTTGTCGGAGGAAAATAAAATCCAGTTCTGGGTACCACCGGGATTTGCTCATGGTTTTGTAGTGTTGTCCGAAACTGCTGATTTTGAATATAAGTGTACTGATTACTATGATATTTCTGACGAAGGAAGCATTTTGTGGAATGATCCTGATCTAAATATTCCTTGGCCAGTAGATAATCCTAGTTTGTCTGACAAAGATATCAATGCTGAAAAGTTAGTTGATTTTAAACGATGAAAGTGCTTGTTTTAGGTTGCAAAGGTCAGCTTGGGCGATGTCTAAGTGATCAGCTAATAAATACAAATTATGAGGTTACGTATACCTCACGTGATCAAATTGATATTGCTAATTTCGAAAAGGCTAGGATAAAAATCACATATATAGCACCGGATGTCATCATTAATGCATCTGCTTATACTGCGGTCGATAAGGCTGAAAACGATAAGGTGACTGCTGACCTTATTAATCATTTAGCTGTTGATAATCTTGCTGCTATCTGTCTTGAATTAGGTTGCTGGCTAATTCATATCTCCACCGACTACGTGTTTGACGGCAACTCTACGGTGCCTTATCTTGAGTTCGATAAGACTAACCCTCAAGGTGTTTATGGTCATACAAAGCTAGATGGTGAGTTAGCCATTCAATCGTCGGGATGTAAGTATTTAATTATTAGGACTGCATGGGTTTTTAGTGAATATGGGGATAACTTTTTAAAAACAATGCTGCGGTTGGGCACTGTTCGTGATGAATTAAGTATTGTAGGAGATCAAATTGGTTGTCCTACGTATGCACAGGATGTAGCCAAGGCAATCGTTACTATGATGACACAGCTTAATGAGGAAAGTTCAACTTCTGGCACATTCCATTATTGTGGAGATCAGGTCTGTTCTTGGTATGAGTTTGCGCGAGTTATTTTCGAAGAAGCCAGAATGTCTGGCCTTCAGATTCCAGGTTTGATTCATTCAATCCAGACCTCTGATTACCCGACGGTAGCAGAACGTCCAGGATACTCGGCTTTAGATTGTCATAAGATTAGAAATACCTTTGATGTTAACACTTCAGATTGGAAGTTGGGAGTCAAAAATGTGGTATCAAAGTTTCATCTGGTAAAGTTTTAAGAATTTAGACATATTTGGAGGCTGAGTGGATATTTTATCGCTAATAGGACGGGAATCTGAGCTATTTTGTGAAGATATAGCTTTTAACGGTTCGAAATTACAGGATTTAGTGGCAGGGTCACGTTTTTTAGTGATCGGTGGGTCGGGTTCTATTGGTCAGGCAGTGACACGAGAGATTTTTAACCGTAATCCCCTAGCACTTCACGTTGTAGATATTTCGGAAAACAATATGGTTGAGCTAGTGCGAGATCTCCGAAGTACTGAGGGCTATGGGAGCGGAGATTTCACAACGTTCTCTATCGATTGTGGATCACTTGAATTCGAAGCGTTAATGGCGAGCGAGGGCCCTTACGATTACGTGTTTAATTTATCAGCCCTAAAGCATGTGAGAAGTGAGTCTGACCCTTATACACTTATGCGCATGATCATGGTCAACGTATTTAATACATTTAAGACTTTGCGAATGGCAAAGGAAATGGGCGCTAAGAAATATTTCTGTGTTTCAACGGATAAAGCAGCCAACCCGGTTAATATGATGGGCGCTAGTAAAAGAATTATGGAAATGTTTTTGATGCGTGAAAGCTTAACTCAGAATATTTCAATGGCCCGATTTGCCAATGTTGCATTCTCTGATGGATCTCTCCTTCATGGTTTTAATCAACGCTTTGCCAAAAAACAACCATTCTCAGCACCAAATGATGTTCGTCGCTATTTTGTAACGCCGCAAGAGTCAGGTGAGCTGTGCTTGCTGTCTGGATTGCTGGGGAATAATCGAGATATATTTTTCCCAAAGCTCAGTGAAAAATTGCACCTAATCACGTTTTCTGAGATTGCAGTCCGTTATCTTCGAGAACGAGGTTACGAGCCATACGAATGTGAGTCTGAGGATGAAGCTCGTGATAGAGCAGAAGAACTAATAGCTAACAAGCAGTGGCCATGCTACTTTTTTAAAAGTGATACAACAGGTGAAAAGGACTTTGAGGAGTTTTTTACTGATAACGAAGATTTAGATATGGAGCGTTTTGAGACGGTTGGGGTTATCAAAAATCAGCCTGATTTTGATGAGGCTAAGTTAGATGATTTTATGGATGGAATTGAAGCTCTAAGGAGAAAAGGTACTTGGGCCAAAGATGATATTGTTGAATTGTATTTTGGACTCTTGCCTGAGTTCGCTCATAAAGAGACTGGTAAATATCTAGATCAGAGGATGTAAGAATGGATCGTTTTTTTGATATTTTATTTTCTGGAATAGCGTTATTGTTTCTTTCTCCTTTGTTGGTGCCTATAGTCATAACGCTAAAGCTCACTGGCGAGGGTGAGGTGTTCTTTTTACAGGAACGCATCGGTAAGGGCGGCGAAAAATTTAAATTGTTTAAGTTTGCGACTATGCTGAAAGATAGCCCAAACATTGGTACTGGCACGGTTACCATGAGGGGTGATCCTAGAGTGCTTCCAGTAGGCACATTTTTGCGTAAAACCAAAATAAATGAGCTGCCGCAGCTGTTGAATATCTTTTTTGGCGATATGAGTGTTATCGGCCCAAGGCCGCTAACTACCCAAACGTTTGGAGCTTATTTGGAGAGTACTCAGGGTATTATAACGCAAGTTCGGCCAGGTCTGTCAGGGGTAGGTTCTATTATATTTCGTGGTGAGGAAGAGATAATGCACGGTGCAACTGCATCCGTTGATTTCTATGCGAATGTTATAGCTCCGTATAAGGGAGCGCTTGAGGAATGGTTTGTCTCGAATAAGAGCCTGTATATTTATTTTGTGGCGATTTTTGTTACAGCTTGGGCGGTTCTTATTCCAAGCACAAAAATAGCGTGGAGGGTTTTTAAGGATTTGCCCGAGCCGCCGGCGGTGTTAAAGCAGGCACTTAATTTTACCGACTAATTGTTGTGACCCTTCTTGCCTCAACTTCATACTATCCAATTTCTAAGATATGACATGGCGGTCGAATCCGTCTGCCATCCTCCTCTGAGCATTATCACGTCCTGAAAACTTATATTTTTATGGTGACCCAAAGCCTGATATTTCAGTTATGGCTGAGGCTTATGGTTTTGGTATTAGTAAAAACCATCCATTCAACGACGGTAATAAGCGAACCGTTCTAATCGCCATCAGGCATTTTCTCAAACTCAATGGCTTTGACCTCACGGCGACAGGACCTGAGAAGTTCACTATGATTGTTGAACTTGCCTCAAGCCATATTGACGAAAGTGACCTTTCATTTTGGATTAGGGACCGAATTTAACAACGCAGCTGATGCTATTTGATCGTGTAAAAATAGAATATTTCTAGCTTCTTTGATGTTAAAATAATAGTTTATTGTGTGCTGAGAAAGTATTTTATTTCAGGTTCAAAACATTTTCTATAAATGCTCATTAAGCCTCACAAAGGAGTTTTAGTATGGAAAGCCCCATCCTCGTAGATGTCACGGCGAGTGTCACCGAGTTGTAAAGAGACCCGATGGGTATGGCAGCCTCTGGCTCTGGAAACGGCGCTGCAGTCGCTATGGAAATCCTTGGGCGAACAGGGACTTGGGGCTTCTAATATGCTAAATATATGTGTAATCAAAATTATTAACAACTTGCTTATTACGTATGATAATTATATTGGAAAATATAAAATTTTATTAAATTTTTTCAACAAGATTACTTCTCAAGTAAAGGGTTAATTAAAATGAAACCGAAGGTTCGAAAGGCAGTTTTTCCAGTAGCAGGATTAGGGACAAGGTTTTTGCCTGCAACCAAGGCAATGCCTAAAGAGCTTTTACCAATCATAGATAAGCCACTTATACAATATGCTGCTGAAGAAGCGATTGCTGCAGGCTTAGATACATTGATATTCATTACTGGTCGCAACAAACGTGCAATTGAAGACCACTTTGATGGCAATAACGAACTTGAGTCGGCTTTGCGCTCAAAAGGTAAAAATGAAATGGCTGACATGGTCAAAAATATTTTACCAGAAGGTGTAGAGTGCGTTTTTGTTAGGCAAAAAGAACAATTAGGGCTTGGTCATGCAGTCCTATGCGCAGAGCGAGTTGTGGGCAATGAACCGTTTGTATTGCTCTTAGCTGATGATTTTTTAACATACAGTGGTAAGGGTATTACGTCAGATCTTATCAATGGATATGAAAAAACGGGTAAGTCTCAATTGAGTGTCATGAAAGTTGATGGCCCTGATATATCAAGATATGGTGTCATTGTGCCAAATAATAAAACAGGATTGGTCTCAGGTCTAGTAGAGAAACCAAACTTTGAAAATGCACCATCAAACCTAGCTAGTATTGGTCGATATGTCCTTACACCTGATATTTTTGATATATTAAGAAATCAATCTATTGGTGTTGGAGGTGAAATTCAGCTTGCGGATTCTATCAACAAGCAGGCAGAAAATAATAGGGTTGAGACAGTACTTTTAAATGGTACACGTTTTGATTGTGGTAATATTCAAGGTTATGTTGAGGCTATTAAGCATGTAGCCTCAAATTATAAATTCGATTAAAGTTATTTATCTAAAAAGTTTGATGATAATATTAAAAATGGCACAAACAATATGTTTGTAGAATTAATAAGTTTCAGATAGGGCATGCAGTGAAATGCAGCTGTTTGTATAATTTAAATTATACTTTTCTTTATATGATTTAATTGTTATTAATCAACTACCTGAGAAATCGAATTTACACCCATGATCCAAAATAATGAAATAAACGATGAAATTGATTTAAGGGATTTATTCTTTACACTTTGGGGGGGCAAAATTTATATAATTTTTTTCTCGATTATATCTGTTTTTCTTGCGTCTTTTTACCTTCAATCTGCGGAAAGAAAATATTCTGTTGAATATAATTTAAAACCTGTGGGTGAAACAAAAAATAGCCCAT
>Ga0209119_1000979_pt1 | contig 28924 bp, 29 predicted proteins | sample COG_03_FD_184747 | JGI IMG/M metagenome (GOLD analysis project Ga0209119, IMG submission 184747) | Pelagic Microbial community sample from North Sea - COGITO 998_met_03 (SPAdes) (version 2) | ecosystem: Environmental > Aquatic > Marine > Neritic zone/Coastal water | place: Helgoland, sampling...
TGGGTGGAATATTCTATTATGGCTTCAGGAGACTCGGTACAACAGATTAAGGAACGGCTTACCATTGTAGATGTGGTTTCTTCATATGTAGAGTTATCTCCTGCAGGAAAACATATGAAAGCGAAGTGTCCGTTTCATAATGAAAAAACGCCTTCGTTCACACTTTCTCCTGATCGAGGTATGTACTACTGCTATGGATGTAGTGCTGGAGGTGACATCTTTACCTTTGTGCAAGAGATGGAGGGGGTGGACTTTAAAGGGGCACTGGTTATTCTTGCTGAGAAGGCAGGGGTGGAACTTAAGCGAGAAGACCCGAAGAAGCGTACTGAGCGTGACCGACAGTACGATGTACTTGAAACAGCGACGAAGTATTTCCAAGACTATCTCACGAAAAAAACTGAAGCCTCTGCGTATTTGAAAGACAGAGGGGTGACTCCAGAAACTATAGGTAAGTGGCGAATTGGGTACGCACCTGGACCACCTGATCATGGCTGGAGGGAGCTTAAAAACGCGCTAGAAGCCCAGAAATTCACTTCTGCGGAGCTTTTGAAGGCAGGCCTGGCCAAAGGAGCAGATTCGGGTAAGGAGCCGTACGATCTCTTTCGTGACCGCATCATGTTTCCTATTTTTGACGCAGCAGGGAAGGTGGTCGCGTACTCGGGGCGTATTTTGACTCGTGACTCTGAAGCACCTAAATATGTGAACTCTCCAGAGACTGAGTTGTTTAGTAAGTCCGATATTCTTTATGGATACGACAAGGCAAAACAGGGAATCAGAACCATGGACTTCTCATTGATTGTAGAAGGGCAGTTTGATGTGGTGATGGCGCACCAAGCTGGATACTCAAACACGGTGGCGGTATCAGGAACTGCACTTACAGAACATCATGTAATGCTCCTCCAGCGCTTGAGTAATAGAGTGGTGCTTGCGCTGGATTCAGACAGGGCAGGTATTGCAGCAGTGAAGCGCGCGGCAGATGTGATGCTCGCACGCGGTATGGATGTAAAAGTGGCGCACATGCCGGATGGTGCAGATCCTGCAGATATGATTCAGAAGGATCCGACTGAATTTAAACATGCTATAGGGAAAGCAACACATGTTATCGAATTCTTACTTGATGTGCTTGAAGAGCAAAAGTTGGAAGAGCGTACCTTTAAGCTTAAGGCGCGAGAAGAAATACTTCCGTATGTGGTAAAGATTCCAAATAGAATTGATCAAGAGCATTTTGAGAATTTAATTGCAGAACGTTTAGATACTACTAAAGACGCGATTCATTTCGAAACCGAACGTCTGACTCAGAAAGTAGAGTTAGAAAAAGAACGCGAACAAAAACGTGCAGCTACCACGCAACGCCCTGAACCACAAAAGCAAAACATACCTGAAGATCCAAAGATGCAATTTCAAAGAAAAACAGAGCTTCGACAATATTTAGCAGTGCTTACCGATGTCTTCCCAGACGAACAAAAGGCTAATCTTCGCCGAGCGCTTGAGAAAACAGTCTCTCAGACTTTTCTTGAGATAAAAAATTCACTTGATGCAACAAAAACCAGTGGCCTTTCATTTCGCTTGGAGTCGTATGTTGAGAAAACTCCTATAAAGCAAGTATATGAGGAAACAGTCGATAAGCTTAATGAGCTTGTAGGGTTGATGTGCAGAGAAGAAATGCAGACCTTTACACAAATACTTCATACGGCAGAAGCAGCTCAAGACGATGCATTGGTTATGAAAACATTGGGTGATATTTCAAATTTCAAAAGGAAACACGCAAAGCTCCTTTTTTCACCAGACGTGTTCGATATTATACCTCCTAAGAAGCTGGACTAGGTTTGATAAAATAGCTTAAAACACTGGACTAATTAAATGAATAAATGAGCGTAGTGATTATTATGAATTTATGTCCGAATTTGTTCTGCCTTGGGCAAATTCCTGGACGAATGAATTTTGTTTTAAAGTCTAGTTAATATAGGCTAAAGAGCTGGACTAATCAGCAAATTAGCGTATAGTTGTCGGATTATGGCTGTTAAAAAAGCAACCAAAAAAACCGTAGAAAAAACGACCCAAAAAGTCGTCAAAAAGGCAATTAAACCAGTAGCTAAAAAGCCAGTTATAAAAACTGCAAAAGCTAAAAAAACAACTGCCAAAAAACCAGTCGCTAAGAAAGTTCTAAAGACGCCAGTAAAAAAAGTTGCAGCAAAAAAAACGCCAGCTAAAAAAGCTGACGTTAAAAGTGTTGCAAAAAAGACAGTGCCGGTAGTAAAGAAAAAGCTGACTAAAACGCAAAAACTACAACGAGCGAAATCATCCGAGCTAATGAAGCTGGGACGAGAACGTGGATACGTCACATATGACGAGATTCTTAAATTCTTCCCGCAGATTGAAAACGAAGTACCATTCCTTGAGGAAATGTATGAGAATTTTTCTGTAGCAGGTATTGATATACTTCAAAGTGGGGGTATGCTTGGTACTGATCCTTCTATTGAAATTCTTGCACAGAAGAACTCATACAAGCGTAATGATAGCGGGTATGACTCTATTCAGATGTATCTACGAGAAATCGGACAGTATCCGCTTCTTACTGCACAAGAAGAGCGTGATCTCGCACAGCGAATCCTTGACGGAGATGAAGAAGCGCGTAACTTGCTTGCACGAGCAAACTTACGTCTGGTAGTTTCTATCGCTAAGAAGTATGTAGGGCGGTCACCAGATCTGACGTTGCTTGACCTTATTCAGGAAGGAAACCTAGGTTTGTTTAAGGCAGTGGATAAATTTGATCACTTGAAAGGGTTTAAGTTTTCTACATATGCAACATGGTGGATTCGACAAGCAATCACACGTGCGTTAGCTGATCAGTCACGAACAATTCGTATTCCGGTACACATGGTTGAAACTATGGCGAAGTACAAGCAGGTCTCTCGACGTCTTGCTCAAGACTTTGGACGTGATCCTGTGCCAGAAGAGATTGCTACTGAGATGGGTATCGAGGTAGAAAAAGTGTACCAGATTGAAAAAATTAGTCAGGATACTATCTCACTTGAGCTCCCTATTGGCGATGATGACGATCGATCACGACTATCAGACTTTATCTCGGATGAGAAGATGACTTCTCCTGATCAAGAAGTATCACACAGTATTCTGACTGACCAAATTCAAGAAATCCTTGGGTCGCTTTCAGATAAAGAGCGAAAGATTCTTGAAATGCGTCATGGGCTCCTTGATGGAACATACCATACTCTTGAAGAGGTAGGGCGAGAATTTGGAGTAACCCGGGAACGTATTCGTCAGATCGAAGCAAAAGCACTCGAAAAAATCCGTCAACACGAAAAGGCGCGACGACTAAAATCATATTAAGATTTATATACAAAAGACCAGTAAGCTTCGCTTACTGGTCTTTTGTTAGTGGTACAATAATATTACTATGCATCGAAAACTTATCCTGTTTTTTATTATGACGCTTTATTATGTGCTGGGTGCGTATGCTCTGTATGTTTTCGATGCAGGCCTTTTGGTAAGTTCATTGGTGTTGTTTGGAATACCTGCCTGTGTACTTGCCTATTTTACTGTTGCCCCGCCTGCAGTACTTATTTCAGTAGGATTATTGGGTACAGGTATAGCAATTTTGTTTGAGGGCACCGCACATATATATGGACTGTGGTATAGCATTGGTATTACCGAAGCTCGACTTTTTGGCTTGGTGCCTATAGAAATGTTACTTGCAACAACAGTACAGGTGATATTTTTGGCTTTACTCTACGAAGTGCTGTTTGATGATGGTGTGTATACACCACGAAGTGCATGGGAACGCATGATATTTTTTGGTGTTTTTGGTGTTGGTGTTTTGGTACTTATTGGTCTACATCAATATGTTTTTTCAGGAATGTTTTTACCATACTCATATGTTTGGATTGTGGGAGTGGTGATTGCTTCGGCCCTTGCTGCATTGGTACTTCATAAAAATATAAATGTCACCTTCTTTGACAGAATCATAGATTTCACTTTGGTTGCATCTATACCTCTTGCTATTTCATTATGGATTGCCTCAACAAATGTACACAAAGTGTTTGGGTACACTAATGAATACATAGGTACCTTTTCTTTGTACGGACAGACTGTTCCTCTTGAAGAGATACTTCTGTTATTTGCACTCCCATTTTTTGTCGGTATAGTCTACGAAATGTATCTAGACGACACACAATAATAAAAACCTGCAATTTGCTGCAGGTTTTTATTATTTTTGAACGAGGTATTTTCCAAGAATTTGTTTCAGCCCTTGTCGTGAAATCATTCCTATAGGATGATTATCATGATCGACTACTGGGATACGTGCGCGTTGGTGTGTGATAGCAATCGATGCAACATCTATGATTGAGTCGTCAGGGTGCACGGTGGTGTAGTCAGAATTCATAAATTCAAATACTGGGGTATCTTTAGCATCATGTACTGTCTTGGCAAAAGTTTTTTCATCTTGCAGGTGGGCAATAGCTTCGTCGCCATTAAAGGAAATGGGGATAATCCCGTCAAACAAGTCAGAGACTCCAACTTCACCAGTAAGTAATCCTTCATCATCTACTACCAGGAGTGTGTTAGTGTGATTACTGAGCATCATCTCTAGCGCTTCACCGAAGGTGGCATTTTCAGAAATTGTGAATGCTTCTTTTGTAATTTCTTTTAGTTCCATATAATTTAATTATACGCCTGCTTACAATTCCTGCAATAGGGCAAAATAAAACAACGACACCTTGGTGCCGTTGTTGTATTTGATGTCTACTAGTGTGTGAGCACAGGGTTTTCTGACACTTCTGCAGCTTGAACACTGTAGTTTATGTCACCACCAGTCATAAAGAATTCTGTGAATACGGTAAGTGCGATTGTCGCAACCACCAAACCTACGAGCATAGTAGGGACACCTTGTTTCATCCAGTCGATGAATGAAATTGGGTTCTCTGTCTTCTCAGACTTTGCGACAACGATAACTCCAGCAGTTGAGCCAATGGGTGAACCATTTCCACCAAACCCTACACCAAATGCCAATGCCCACCATAGGATTTCTACAGGGATACCTTGTGTACCAAGGAATGTAATAATAGGAATCATTGCAACCGTTAAGGGGATATTGTCAACAATAGCTGAAAGTATTGCACTGGTCCAAAGGATGATAATTGCCGTCATCAGTATGTTACTGTCGGCACCACTTGTAATGAAGCCTGCTGCGCGTTCAAGTACTCCTGAGAATTCAAGTCCTCCCACAATCACAAATAATGAACCAAAGAAAAGCAGAACTGAAAGCTCACACTTCTCAATAGTTTTTTGAGGGTCGTGCAGTGGTGCAATCCAGATGAGTGCCAATGAAGCACCGATGAGTGCAACCATCGCTGGTTCCATGTGTAGTGCTGAGTGTAAAAAGAATAGTACTACTACTAAACCAAAGATAATAATAAGCTTCTTTAAGGTTTTTGGATCAGTAATAGCTTCCTTTTCATTCATTGCCATGAGCTGATCGATGTTCTGTGGTTTTACCTGTAAGTCTTTACGAAACAGGAACCGGAAAAATACAAGTGTCACTGCCCAGGTTATGAGTACTACAGGAAGTGCATGTACAAGGAAGTCATTAAAAGAAAAACTTGCAGCAGAACCAATCATGATGTTAGGAGGATCTCCCACAAGAGTAGCGGCCCCACCGATGTTTGATAGAAGTGCCTCTGCCATCAAGATAGGGATAGGGTTGATCTTGATCATGTCCGCAATGATGATTGTAATTGGTACGATCAAGATAATGGTGGTCACGTTATCAAGAATCATTGAAAGGACAGCAGTAATTCCAGAAAGCGCAACCATGAGTAGCCATGGGTTCCCCTTGGTCTTTTTTGCAGTCCAGATACCTGCATACTGAAAAGCTCCAGTATGTTCAAGCATTCCTACTAGAAGCATCATTCCAAAAAGAAGTCCAAGTGTGTTGAAATCTACCACGTCTAGTAGATTTTCAGGGTGATAAAAGTCGAAATACATTCCCGCAAGAAGCATAGTGAGTGCACCAAACAGTGCTACAACAGTACGGTGAATTCGCTCAGTGAGTATAAAGAAGAATGTAACTCCGAAAATAATCAGAGCAATAAGTTCAATTTGTTCCATACAGTAATTTAGTCTGAATAAGGGATAGCAAGAGCATCAGCAATAATATGCTTCAATCCGCGACGAGAAATAATACCTACTGGTTTGTTTTCATCATCTACAACAGGGATACGTGCCTTTTTATGTGCAATAGCATTTGAAGCCACTTTCATGATTCCGTCAGTTAATTTAACGGGAGCCAGTTCTCTGGACATAAAGAATTTAATTTGTTTTTCTTCAGTATCTTTCGTTGATTCTTCAAATAGCTCAGTAGTCGCAAAGTGCGCAGCAACGCTGTCACCGTCGAGGTACTCTGGAACGATTGCATCGAGTAAATCGGTCACACTCACTTCGCCAGTCAATATACCGTTGTTATCGGTAACCAGTAGTGAATTGGTCTTTTCAGAAATCATCAGTGAAACGGCATCTTTAAAAGATGCTTCCTCAGAGATACTTACTGATTCTTTTATTATGTCTTTTAATTCCATAAGGGGGTTATCTTACTCTTCTTATTTTATTTGTATAGACTTATTATGCACAGTGAAACATCTCTTTTATATGTCAAAGTCGAGGTGATAACTTTGGTATACTACTAGTATGAATACTCAGATACAGGATGCAGAAGCAGTATTTAAAGAAGCGTATGCTTCTTTAAATACTGCGCAGAAAGAGGCAGTGGATACTATTGAGGGACCAGTTATGGTGATTGCTGGACCAGGGACAGGGAAAACACAGATTCTCACCTTACGCATCGCAAACATTCTTCTAGAAACAGATACTGCTCCAGAAAGTATCCTCGCGCTTACTTTTACTGAGTCAGGAGCAAAGGCAATGCGTGAACGTCTGCGACGATACATTGGTGCACGTGCATACCAAGTACCTATCTATACTTTTCATGGTTTTGCACAGAAGTTGATTAAGGAGTATCCCGATGCATATGACCGGGTAATCGGCGGACGACCCGCCAGTGACTTAGAAAAAATTACACTCGTAGAATCTATTCTTGAAGGAGGGGAAGTGAAGTTGCTCCGGCCTATGGGTGCACCTGCATATTATGTAGCACACATTCTCCGTATGTTTGGTCAGATGAAACAGGAGTATATTACCCCAGATGATTTTGCAAAAATTATTTCAACTCAAGAAGAGGAGCTCTTAGATATTGAGAAGACTCATGAGAAGGGAGCACATAAGGGAAAAGTTCGAGGTGCGTATACAAAGAAAGAAAAATCAATCGCGAAGAATCAAGAGTTGCTTCATATATATAGACAGTATGAGGCTTTGCTCAGTGAGAAAAACCTGTATGACTTTGAAGATATGATTGTAGAGACAGTGAAAGCACTTTCTTCACAAGAAAATGAAAATATGCTTCGTGACCTCCAAGAAACATACCAGTACGTTCTTGCTGATGAACATCAGGATGTAAACGGTTCACAAAATAGAATTTTAGAATTACTCTGTGCGTATCATGATGCACCTAACATTTTCGTGGTTGGTGATGAGAAGCAGGCAATTTATCGTTTTCAAGGGGCATCACTTGAAAATTTCTTGTACTTTGGAGATATCTTTAAGGGCACAAAAACTATTTCACTGACACAGAACTACCGTTCGGGTCAAATGATTCTTGATTCAGCACACAGTTTAGTTGCGGTTGAGGACGGCCCATTGAAGGATCTACGAGTTGCCTTGACCGCTGAGTTAGTGGAGAAATCAGCAGTGACACAACGTTGTTTCTCCCATCAAGCAGTTGAGGACGTCTGGGTGGTTGATGAGATTAAAAGAGATATAGAGAACGGTGTATTACCTGAGGAAATTGCGGTGATTGTTCGTACCAATCGCGAAGTGGAATCATATGCAGTGGCACTGCGTAAAGAAGGAGTTGCGGTTACTGCTTCAGCCGATGGTGATATTTTGAAGCACCCCATGACCCATGCAGTGCAAGGTCTCATTAATGCAGTTATTGCAGATAAAGATGAAGAGGCACTGTTTGCAGTACTCCATGGGACATACTGGGGTATTTCAATTAATGATTTAGTAAAGATTACTTCATCACGAAATTATGGGACCACACTGATAAGTATTCTTTCTGATACACAGAAACTGGCAGCATTGGGTGTTGACGATGTGGACGCTGCACATAAGGTGTATACCGTCTTACAAGAAGCACGGAAGAAAGAAGTGCACGAAGCTCCACATCGAGTACTTGAGTATCTACTACAAGAAAGTGGTTTCCTTGATCATTTAGTATCTGAAGATATGTTTGAGGGTGCGCGTGTGGTGCGTCGACTGTATGATGAGATCGAAGAGCTTGTACTGCGCGATGGAGCAGGGACACTTCGTGAAGTAAGTGCAATATTTGCTACACGGCTTGAGTACCATCTTCCATTGAATGCTCCGTATATTTCTACAGACGTGCACGCAGTGCAGGTAATGACTGCACATAAATCAAAAGGACTTGAGTTCCATACTGTTTTTGCACCACATCTGACTGATGGTATGTGGGGTGGTTCGAGTAAACGTTCTTATTTTGACATACCATTAACAAAGCATATTGTTGAGTCTGAGTTGGACTCGGTAGATGATGAGCGTAGATTACTCTATGTAGCAATGACGCGAGCGAAAGTCTCACTTCACTTATCTTGTGCAGATACAAACGCTGATGGAAAAGAGTTGATTCCAACAAGACTGTTTGATGATATAGATAGTGCGTATCTTGAAACAAAAGAAACTGATGGTGAAGATGCATCCTTCGATCCATTGACCTCTTTACTACAAAAGAAAGAAGATTTGGGTATCGATGCGTCTCTCCTGACTCATTTGCTGACTGAGCGTGGTTTTTCTGCGACATCGCTCAATAATTATCTACGCAGTCCTTGGGATTATTTCTACCGAAATGTACTGCGTATCCCTGAGACACAGGCGGTGCACATGCAATTTGGTACTGCAGTACATAATGTCATGGAGCGTTCGACGAAGCGACATACTGATACTGGTGCATTCCCAAATGATACTGAAGTGAAGCAGATGATTGAAACAGAATTAAATAAACTGCCTGTTACAAAGGAAGAATACGTACGACTCTTGGAGAAAGGCTTAGGAGCACTCTATCCGTACTTAGCACACACAAAAGAAACGTTACCTAAGAAGACCAAGGAGGAGTTGAGTCTACGTGTAGTGTTGCAGACAGGTATTCCCGAACTCCCGGAGCTTCCACTGACAGGGAAGTTAGATCGACTTGATATCGGTGAAGACGGTGTTGCATATCGAGTGGTGGATTATAAAACAGGGAAGCCGAAGACACGTAATGTGATAGAGGGGAAGACTGCAAGTTCTGATGGAGGGTATAAGCGTCAACTAGTTTTCTACGCACTGTTGCTTTCACTATATGACGACGACCGATACAAGTGCAACACAGGAGTGCTTTCGTTTGTAGAGCCTGACACAAAGGGAGTGATACACGAAGAAGTATTTACGATTACTGATGAAGAGGTAGAATCACTGAAAGAAGAGATTATCGAAGCAACAAAAGCTATTGTCTCAGGGGCGTTTCTTAATTCTCCATGCGAGGAAGGAGAGAGTGATTACTGTCATTTAGTAAGGTTGTTGCAGGGGTAAAGTAATATTCAGACAAATTAAAAGACTAGTGTATGAACACTAGTCTTTTAATGAATACTAGTTTGTCACGAATCACTAAGTATATTTTCTCACTGCGTTCAAAAATCTACTAAGTGTTCTCGACCCCGACTCGATTGTTTTACTTTCTTCCAGAAAGTAAAACATATCTCCGTCTTTCATAACTAAAAAACGAGCCACAGGGCTCGTTTTTCTTAACGTTATGAACCTTCGATTTGGGTGAGTAGGGTGTCAATAATCTGCTTCACTGCTTCATATGGTTGTGCACCATTGATGACTCCTTGTTGTCCTCCAACAAGTACTAGTGAGTATGGAGTTCCTTCTGCGCCAGCATTTGCAGCATCAACAAAGTCTTCTTCAACTTTATCAATAAATGTTCCTTCTTCTAGACAAGTATTGAAGGCAACTGTATCAGCTCCAACTTGCTCTGCAAAGGAATCAAGCTTTGTGATGTTTGTGAGTTCATTTCGAGCACGTTCTCCAAAGATAAGATCAGAGAAAGCCCAGAATCCTTCATTGTCTGTGAGGTCTGCAACACATTCTGAAGCTAGTGCGAGAAGTGGTGCGTTAGGATGAAGTTGTTCGATTGGGAAGTGTCGGTATACCCAAGCTACTTGTCCACCTGCACCATAGTCAGTCATGACTTGATTCATCGTTTCGTGATGACTTTTACAAAATGGGCAGTCATAGTCTGAGTATTCGATGATAACAATTGGTGCGTTAGGGTTACCTCGGATGTGGTCGTTTTCATCAACAGGACGTACTTCACCACCACCAGCTGGAGCGGCAACTTCGTTGCGTGTTGGTTGTGTACCAGCGACATTTGCTGTGGGATTTATTCCGCCACTAAAATAGATAGCTGCGGCGATTAATGCAAATCCAATAAGAATTGCCCCTGGGATAATCAGTGGGTTTGATTGTTTCTGTACAGTTGCTGGTGTCTGTACTTCGTATTGTGTCTCTTCTGAATCCATACTATTTACAATTTATATATATAGCGAGAATTATATCATGTATATAAATGAATTATACAGTGACATATAGTGGAATCCGTACCAGCAAAACGCTACAATACTGGTATGAGTATATTTGAAGCTGTCGTATTAGGAATCGTACAAGGAATAACTGAATTTTTACCCGTATCTTCCACGGGGCATTTAATACTCACTAGAGCAGTATTTGATATCGCTGATAGTAATGGACTAGCTTTTGATGCGGTATTGCACTTAGCAACCGCCGCCGCAGTGATTGTATATTTCTTCCCAGACTTATGGCAGCTTGCACAAGCGGGGTTACGTAAGCTAGGGAAGCTTCCTGTTAATAAATCCGATGAGACACTTCTGTATTCGCTATTGATTGCTACTATCCCTGCTGTTATTTTAGGGTTATCTCTTGAGTCGTTTATGGAGACCACGTTTCGTTCGCCATTGTTGGTGGCGGGAGTTTTAATAGCTGGGTCTATTCTATTTATGTATGCCGAATGGGTATATCAAAACAATCATCAGTCCAATGAAATGGATGTTAAAAAAGGTTTCAAGATTGGTCTGTTTCAGACGTTAGCACTTATCCCAGGCATGTCTCGTTCGGGAGCGACTATTTCTGGAGGTATGCTCCTCGGTCTTTCTCGGGTAGAAGCGGCACGCTTTGCCTTTTTACTTGCGGTACCGGTAATCATGGGCGCAGGACTTAAAAAGTTTATAGAAATGCTTGGAAGTGAAGAATCTATTGCATGGGTGCCTGTATTGTCTGGAGCAGTAGTTTCATTTCTTGTTGGATTAACAGCGATTCATTTTATGTTGCGGTTTGTCCGGACTCATACGTTGTGGCCGTTTATTTGGTATAGAATAATACTCGCATCATTCGTAATCTTCATAACTGTCTTCGGTTAAAAAGCTGGAAAGCAAGCAATCTACTTCGTCATACTGCGCAAAATAAAACTCACCGTACCCCAAGTACGGCTCGTTTTATTTTACTTGTGTTCCTCGTATCTCACTCACTTTCCAACTTTTTAAAATCTTGCTATGTCTTGCATTTCATCTCATTTCTCCAAACACAGAAATTTGTCTTTTTTATTAAACATCTTTTCTCTAAATCTCTAAACCTACCTGTTAACAGGTAGGTTTAGAGAAAAGAAAACCGCCCGAATCATTCGGGCGGGGCGGTTTCATATTCCATTGCGTTCCATGAAGGGTGAGAATATATCATCCATGAATTGTACAAAATAATCTTCGAAATAATCTGCCTCTGCAAAAACTCGTACTGCAATTAGCCCAAGACAGAGCTTGATTTGTATACAGTCAGTGATGAGTCCCTCGTGTTTAATTATCCCATTGTTATTGAGCTCAAGTAGTCCTAGTCCTTCCTTGTTTGCTTTTTCAATGCACTCTGGCAAGATATTTCTTCGCCAATGTCGTTGTATATCCTCCCAATTTTTCCTAGGAAGAAATTCATCGCTGCTCATGTCTAGCATGTGACCATCCCTTTCTCTTAGTATGGTAGCTGATTTATGATTGTCTCATGGCCTGGGTATAGTTCGTGTAACACTGACTTAGCCTCAAGTACTTTGATTGTAGCCATAGTCAGCAGTGCTTTATTTTGTCCTTCAGGGAGAACTAATTTTTTATTGACAATGATTAGTCCATAAAATTTTGCACAATTAGATAGATAGTCCATCCACGTTGCAAAAAAAGCTTCCCAGTCAGGCATATCATCCCATGGTTCTTCACTTTGAGTCATGTCGAACATAAGAACACCCCTTTCTTTAGGTTAAAAACACAGTAGCAAAAATGATGAGGTAATACAATCAAAACCCCTAAACACCCAAAATCAGGGAGACTTTGGGTGTTTAGGGGTTTTATTGTTAGTTAAAACAGAAGTGAATGTGTCATCGAAGTATCCTCCTTGGTTTTCCATGTTGAAGTATCTAGAGGAATTTCTTTCTTTCGGTAGCCGTCTTTGAATTTTACAAATTGATTTTCTAGAGCGAAGTCAAAAAGTTTTTTAGTTACTTTCACGTCCTGCTCACAATACTTCATGATTTCTTTTATCTTTCCCTCACGCCACCAGCGTACAGCCTGAAGACCGTCTGCACTTTTCTTTGTATTGAGTGTTGCTGAAGCTACTGAATCTAAGCGAAGACGTCTTCCCAGTGAGTCACGAATAGACACGAGTAAATCAATACTTTTAATCTGAGTGAGATCACCGGGGTAGTACTTGTCTAAAAGAGGGATGTCGAAATGATTGCCGTTGTAGGTGACCAGTGCATCAGCACGTTCAATAATAGGCCAGACTTGCTGGAGGTCGTCGATGTGTACCGTGGTATAGGTATCAGTATCTGCCTCATAAAATGTCGCAACAGAGATATCTAGGTCAGCTGCGTTGTTTGAGCCGACCTCTTCAAAAAGATTCTGTGTTTCAAGGTCAAAAATAACGTAGTTTAATTTGTATGCAGGGTTAGCCATTATGAAATATAAATTTTTGAGAAATTCCGGACATCGGATGTCCGGAATTTTTAGGTTAGTTTTTTAGTAAGTTCTTCAATTGTTCCAGATAGTTCAGTTTGTTCCATGAGGTCTTTTACGGTGTACATTTTATTTTTGATTTCATCTTCACCAAGTATAAGTACATAGTCAATAAAGTGTTCTACGGCGAGAGAGATTTTCTTCCCTACCTTTTTGGAACTTAAGTCTACTGAAGTAGGGATACCTGCTTCACGGAAAGCTTGTGCTACTTTCTGCGCTTCAATATTTTCAGTAGGGTTTGTAGGGAGGATTGCGAGTACTGGTGAGGTGATGTCAGTCGTCATCAGGTCGTGGCTGATAAGGAAATCACGTAAGGTAACATCCCCAAAACCGAAGCCAATTCCTGACAATGGCTCACCTCCAAACATTTCGGTAAGGTTGTCATAGCGACCACCTCCCATCATCGCTCGGTTGTTTTCCGGATCAAGGTCCATTACTTCAAACACCACACCTGTGTAGTAGTCGAATCCACGGATGATAGTCGGGTCAAATACTAATGGGCAGTGCATCTCGGTCATTGTTGCGATGAGTGTCTGGAGGTCTGTGTATGCCTGGGTGTCTTTAATACTGTCTGGAACAACATTGATATTGTCTGCATTAAGGAACTTAAGTACCTCAGAAGCTTTGTCTCCAACCGCTTCAATCATCTTTTGTTTAAATTCATCGACTTCCATTTTGTTTTTACGGTCTGCCAGTCGAGTTGCCGCTAGTTGTGCTGCTTCGTCTAAGTCTAGTGCGTCGTAGAGTGCATCGAGCAATCGACGGCTTGAGACACGAATTTCGTACTGGGTACCGTTTACGGCACCAAAATTCTTAAAGATTTCATTTGCAACCAAGATAATTTCGATGTCAGCAGAAACATCATCAACACCGAAGATGTCACAGTTCAACTGCCAGTGTTCACGTAAACGACCTCTTTGCGTGCGTTCATAGCGGAATAGGTTGGGAATAGAGTACCAACGTACCGGGAAGGTAAGTTCACGGCGTTTACCTGCGACCATTCGTGCGACGGTCGGTGTCATCTCAGGGCGTAGGGTAACCTCGCGGTCACCACGGTCGGTAAAGGTGTATGTCTGCTCGTTGACCATCTCTTCGTTTACAGCACCCTTGCTTCGGTAGAGGTCAGAAGGTTCGAGGATGGAAGCATCGTACTGTTCAAAGCCAAAATGCTCTGCGGTCATTCGCCACACGTCAAACATGTAGCGCTGCACAGCCATATCTTCTGGATAAAAGTCACGTACACCTTTGTACGGGTCGGTTGATAGTTTTCCTTTATTAGTCATGTTGAGAATTGTAGTTTAGCGGTGGGCTTATTGCAACTGGTTGCGCTTAGTTTGTGTGTCTGTATGTGTATCCATGAGGTCATCTGCAGCTTTTAAGATGGTTGCTTTCAGGTCGCGTGGATGTGGCATATGTCTTGTTCGGAATTCCGATTCATGGTTGTTACTCGCAGTTTCAGCTTCGATAATGCCATATCCCATGAAGGTCGCGATGATACCATTTATTTCAATGTTTACATCTTGCAGTCGCTCAAGTCTAAAGCTTCCGATATGTCGCCTGAAGAGTGATACTTGGTCTATAACGATTATTCTTCTGTTGGTGACCACCCAGATATCGAGGTAGTGCATCGTCCACATGTGTGCTAGTGCCATCCAGTTGAGTAAGAGCCAGAAGGCATAGAAGTATATAAAGTGCGCAGTGTAAGTTGCAAAATCAATAGTAATCGCTGATTCATACTTCTGTGCGAGCGTCACTACAACAATTAATCCAAGTAGTGGTGCAAGAGCAGAGATAGCGATGCTTATCCCACGGGCAAGAAGTATAAACCAGTGCTTATGAGCGATTTTGATGATTTTCTCATCCTCTTCAAGTTGAATTTTTTCAAATAACATATTATGCAATGTTCGCTAGCGCGATAATCATACCTATAAAGAGAACGGCACTGACCCCAAGGTAGGTGATTAACATCGCTACAGACCTAGCGCGGTTTGTACCGTATGAGAACCAGTGGTACGCAATACTGAGTGTAAAGCCAACAAATACGAGCGTGACAATATAAAAAGAACCTTCCAGAGCAATTTGGACAAAGTTCTCCAATGAGTCACCTGTAATCATGCTTTTATTGTAGCATCGAACTCTTTTATTTTTTAAAGGAGTTTGAGGACACTGTATCGCTCGACATCATACTGGTCTTTGTATGCAAGGCTTGAAAAACCATGCTTTTTTGCGAATACTGCAATTTCTTTACTCTGTTCTGGTTCGTGCTCAATCCAGAGCTGACCGTGAGGTGTGAGGTGGGCTGGGGCTCGTTTGATAATCTTAGTGATACATTCCATGCCATCAGTACCTCCATAGAGTGCAAGGTGTGGTTCGTGAAGCTTTACTGAAGATTCAGCTCTGTCGATTTCTGGGTCAATGTACGGAGGGTTGGTCAAAATAAAGTCGTATTTTTTCTCTTTGACATTTTCAAATAAGTCACTCTCGTATACAGAATACTCCAATCGATTGGAGTATTCTGAGAGATTGTACTTAATATTTTTTTGGATAGTAGGGAGATGTACAAGGTCGATTTCTGCGAAGTCGACTTGTATTTCTGGTAGTGATTTTGCTATAGCAACACCAATAGCTCCAGAACCAGCACAGAGGTCGAGTACATGCACGTCAGGACGTACGTCCTGACGTATTGCTGCAATAGCTTTCTCGGTCCAAAACTCAGTTTCAGTTCTGGGAATCAAAGGATGAGAATCAAGGTAAATAGTTGAACCTAAAAAAGGAATTGAACCAATAAGGTACGCAAGCGGAGTTCCAGACTGAAGTAACACTAAATCCGCATGAAAAGCTTCACTTTCCACGCCTCCAAACTTCTCTTCAAGTAACCATTGTTCTTCTGGATTCATAATGAGTGAACTATGCGTTTTTAATCGCCTAATGTCAATTATGTTAAGTCACTAACTGTGCGTCAGAATTAGAAAATTGCTATACTTACACCCATGTCAGATATACCAATGTTAGAAATTAAAGACTTAGTAAAAGTCTATGGGAAGGGGAAGGATGCGAAGAAGGCGGTTGATAATATTTCATTGTCTATTCCTAAAGGAAGTTTCTTTGGTCTCTTGGGTCCAAATGGAGCAGGGAAGAGTACAACTATTCACTGTATAACAGGAATAGCACAACCAACTTCGGGAACTATTAAAATTGATGGAACGGACGTAGTGAAGGACTATAAAGAAGCGCGAACAAAAGTAGGTCTTTCGCCACAGGAGTTTAATGTGGATATTTTTGCGACCCCACAACAGCTTATGGACTTTATGGGTGGATACTATGGAGTGCCTAAAAAGGAGCGTGATGCACGGATTGATGAAATGATTGAACGCTTTGATTTACAAGAACATCGAAATATGAAGTTTCAGAAGCTTTCTGGGGGACTCAAACGTCGAGCAATGCTCGGACGTGCACTTATTCATACCCCCGACTTACTGATTCTCGACGAACCTACTGCAGGTGTGGATGTTGAGCAACGGCATGACCTTTGGAAATACCTCAAAGAAATGAATGAACGAGGGAAGACCATTATACTTACCTCACACTATTTAGAGGAGATTCAGTACTTATGTCGTGATATTGCCATTATTAACCATGGTCGAATAGTGGCACAGGGTACGAAAGAAGATTTTATGAAAGATGGAAAGACTATAGAACAGGCGTACTTAGAAATTACTCGCGAAGATAACAAAAAATAATAGTATGAATGGAATTGGTTTATACACGATGGTGAGACGTGAGGTGTTACGTACGTTTCGAGTGGTGGTTCAGACGCTGATTGCACCGGTTATTTCTGCTGCATTGTACATCTTTATATTTGGGACGGTTATTGGTTCAAAGATTGATACCATTCTTGGGGTCCCGTACATTTCCTTTGTGTTTCCTGGTATCCTAATGCTCTCGATTATTAACGCATCGTTTTCTAGCGCATCTTCGTCGTTATACTTCATGCGGTTTACACGTGGGCTTGAGGAGATTCTTATTTCCCCGTTTTCATATCTCGAGATGATATTTGGATTTGTCGCGGGATCAATTGCTCGTTCGCTTATGGTAGCGTTCCTTATTCTACTTACAGGCTTAGCGTTTGGTGCGGTCACATTAGTGAATCCGATAGGATTCGTTCTGTATGTGTCAGCTATCGCAGCAATCTTTTCAATGTTGGGGCTCATTGTCGCACTGTGGGCTGAAAGCTTTGAGCAGTTGACGGTACTCAATACATTTATTATTACACCGTTAACGTATCTTGGAGGTATTTTCTACTCTATAACCATGCTCCCAGAAATGGCACAGACTATTACATTGATGAATCCGTTCTTTTATTTTGCGGACGGAATCCGCAATAGTATGATTGGAGTAAGTGAAGCAAACACAACCTTTGGTGCAATTTTGATTATTGGATTGGTAGTGTTTTTGGCAGGATTAGTAAACTACCTCTTTAAGATTGGGTGGAAAATTCGTTCGTAGACTAGTGGTGCCTATTCACAACAGCCCTCCTTGTAGACAAGGAGGGCTGTTACACTATAGGCATGTCTAATAAAGAAAAACTCCACGAGATTGCGAAAGCTCTTGTGTCGCCAAGGAAGGGAATCTTGGCTGCGGATCAGAGCCCAAGAACAATGAATAAGCAACTAGAAGCACTTGGGTTAGCTCCCGAAGCGGAAGTACGCCGCAAGTACCGACAACTTCTTTTTACTACTCCAGGTATCGAAGAGTATGTCACGGGCGTTATTTTGCATGATGGTACTATCCGCAATCATACTGACGACAATACGCAATTTTCAGACGTACTGATTTCTAAGGGTATTATCCCTGTTATCAAAGTGGATAAAAGTACCACTCCTCACACAGGCTTTGAAGGTGAAGTAGTAACGCAAGGGCTTGATGGTCTCGCTGAGCGATTGCAGGAGTATTACGACATGGGTGCACGCGCTGCTAAGTGGCGAGCGGTGTTTACCATCGCAGACAACACACCAACTGAACAAAATATATTGTTCGACTGCATCACGCTTGCTCGCTATGCGCAACTTTGTCAGGAAGCGGGTATTGTACCGATTGTTGAACCAGAGGTGTTATTTAGTGGATCTCATTCACTTGAACGTGCTGAAGAAGTGACTACTACAGTATTGCGTAAGCTGTTTGATATTATGCATTGGTATAAAGTCGATTTGGAAGGTTTGATACTAAAATCTAGTATGGTGCTCGCGGGAAGTGAATTTGCACAGCAAACATCGGCTGCAGACGTCGCTCAGGCAACACTCCGGACATTCAAAAATGCAGTACCAGAGTCAGTGCCTGGAATTGTGTTCCTGTCAGGAGGACAGACACCACAGCGAGCTACAGAAAATCTGGATGCCATTGCAGAACTTGAAGCGCAAGAGAAAAATCTTCCGTGGGAAATAGCATTTTCATTCTCTAGAGGTCTTGAGCAGCCTGTACAGCAAGCATGGCAGGGAAAAGAGGAAAATGTTCCATATGCGCAGGAAGCACTTATTGAACGATTACGACTCAATAGTATGGCGGATCAGGGAACGTATGAAGTGAGTATGGAAGGATAAAGAATAAATCATAAGAAAAACCACAGGCTTGCCTGTGGTTTTTCTTATGAGTATTTAGAAAACTACTTTTTCTGAGTGTAGTCTGTATGAGCTCGTGCTACTGGATTAAACTTTCGTTCTGTATGCTTTGCGCTTGGGTCTTTCTTGTTCTTATTATTAAAAACCGTGTAGTATATGTGGCCTTTTCCAACACCTTTATCATCTCCTTTGGAAATCATTTTTATGAGTCTATCTTGTGACATATGAATTTTATTCATACACCCTTCGCTCGTTCGGTCATGTCCAAATTTAAGCTTCAAATTTGCCCACGACTCTCACTCGCTTGGCTGTAGTGGACGAAATACTACCAGAGTAGGGTCATAGAGTCAACCTACACACACACTGAAAAAACATAATAAACAAGGCATGATATTATATAGACATCAATCGATTCTTTAACTCTATTTGATGGGGGAGGAATGGGTTGATTTTGTACATGAGAGTTCTTACATTCGGATGGGATTTCCCTCCACACACAACAGGCGGTCTTGGTGTTGCATGCCAAGGCTTAACACGCGAACTCGCCCAAGAGGGTATTGAGGTTATTTTTGTGTTGCCAAAGTCTCAGACAGTGGAAGGTGACTCTCGATTTATTTTTGCAGACATTGAGCACATGGTGCGTACTCGCGAGGTTACTTCATCCATAGCTCCATATCTTGGCTCACAGTCAATGCTGGACGTGTACGATGAGTACGGAGTGCGCAAGTTGTACCAAAGTTCATTGCTCGATGAAGTACATGCATTTGCACACCGAGCTTCAGAGATTGCTCGTGAGGAGGAGTTCGATTTAATCCATGCACACGACTGGACTTCATACCTCGCAGGAGTGGCAGCAAAAATTGCCAGTGGCAAACCACTGGTCCTGCACGTACATGCAACGGCGTTTGATCAAGCTGCGGGAGACAATGTGGACCCTTCTGTATTTAAAATAGAAAAAGAAGCTTTCAATGAAGCAGACCGTATCATTACCGTAAGTAATTTCACACGTGAAATAGTGATCAATAAGTACGGTGTAAATCCAGAAAAAATTCACGTCGTACATAATGGTATCGATACACAGGAAGTGAAGCATCATGAACCTACTCTGCAAGAATTACGTGCACAAGGTAAAAAGATCATTCTCTATCACGGGCGCATCACTATTCAAAAAGGGGTGGACTACTTTATTAAAGCTGCACAGAGAGTCATCGAGCATGACCCAGATGTGATTTTTGTTATTTCAGGGAAGGGAGATATGGTAGGGCAGATTATGCAACAAGTAGGGGAGTTAGGCTTGTCGCAACATGTATTGTTTGCAGGCGCGTTGTGGTACGAAGAACGCGATCAGATGTATCAGAGTGTCGACTTAGTTGTGATGCCGTCCGTGTCCGAACCATTTGGTCTAGTGCCACTTGAAGCAATTCAACATGGGACGCCTTCACTTATCTCTAAGCAATCTGGGGTAGCAGAAGTGATTACACATGTTTTGAAAGTGGACTTTTGGGATGTGGATGAAATGGCCAATAAAATTCTTGCAGCCTTACGATATCCCGTGATGCATGGTCAGTTGGTGCGAGAAGGGAAAAGAGAAGTATCAAGAATCTCATGGCGTAGCGCCGCAACAAAAGTCGTAGATTTATACCAGCGTCTGTTAGAATGGATAAAATAATATGTTAACTGTTTGCCCTTATTTCCATGTACACCAGCCATACCGTATTAAACGGTACCGAGTTTTTGATATTGGTAAAGATAACGAATATTTTAATGATTCCTCACAGACAGATTTAAATAATAGAAAAATTGTCGACAAGGTGGCGGAGAAGTCATACCGACCGATGAACGCAGTGTTGCTGGATTTGCTTAACAAACACCCAGAGTTTCGATTCGCTCTGTCATTTTCTGGGACGGTACTTGATCAGTTTGAAGCATATGCTCCAGACGTACTTGAGAGTTTTCAAGAGATTGTTGCAACAGGCCGCGTGGAGATTCTTGCTGATACGTATCATCACTCACTGGCGTTCTTCTACTCTGTTCCTGAGTTTGAGCGACAAGTTGCGCAACACGCCCGCCGTGTACATCAATTGTTTGGACAAACGCCACGCGTGTTTCGTAATACAGAATTGTCATACCGAAATGACTTAGCGAAGTGGTGTGAAGATAATGGGTACCTCGGTATCATGGCTGAAGGATGGGATCCTATTCTTGGATGGAGAAGCCCAAACCATGTGTATCAGCCAGTAGGTTGTGACAAGATTAAGGTGCTTCTGAAAAACTACAAACTCTCCGATGATGTCGCATTTCGTTTTGGAAACAAAGGCTGGGCGAGTCATCCTCTCAACGCAGACACTTATGCAGATTGGATACATGCACATCATGGAGATGGAAATACTATTAATCTCTTTATGGACTATGAGACCTTTGGTGAGCACCAGTGGGAAGACACAGGTATCTTTAATTTTATTAAAGCATTGCCAGAGATTCTTTTACGGCACCCTGATACTTCCTTTAAGACGCCTACAGAAACTATCCAAAGCTATGACTCAGTAGGTGAGATTGATGTGCCAGACATCCTCACGTGGGCTGATACTGATCGCGACCTCACTGCATGGACCGGTAACGACATACAGAAGGACGCTATTGCAGCTATTTATTCTATGGAAGAAGATATTATGTCCACTGGTGACGCGGAGCTTATTGAGACGTGGCGGAAGCTTCAGACGTCTGACCACTTCTACTACATGTGTACCAAATGGTCTGATGACGGCGATGTGCATGCCTACTTCTCTCCGTATGAATCCCCATATGATGCATATGTCGCTTTCATGAATGCCCTAAGTGATTTACAATTACGTATACAACATGCTGTAGAGAAGAAGAAACAGCAGGAGAAGGAGAAGGCGGGTGTTGTTCAGATAGTGCCGACACTTTGGCAACGACTCTGGAGATGGCTCCAGCAAACGTTTAGAAAAATCCTGTTCTTTATCAGTTCAAAAAAATAGTTAGTATGTCAACAAAAATAAAAACTAAAAAAGTAACTGCCACTAAGCCAAAAAAGAAAGTGGTGGCAAAAAAAGTTTTAAAAACAGCAGTGAAAAAAGCGCCTGTAAAGAAAGCTCCTACGAAAAAAGCACCTGCCAAGAAAGCAACAGCAAAAAAAGCAACCACAAAGAAACGTGTGCGCGCCTTGGTGTGTGCACCTGGGGAACATTGTTTTTGGACTACTGATGGACAGGTACTACAGGATCTTAATCAGCTGCAATTGGCTTTTGGCTCTATGGGAGAAGAAGTGTTCCTGCACCACGTTACCAAAGAGAAAAATGATTTTGCTGACTGGGTAGAGCATATACTCGAAGATGCTGCTTGTGCAGCTGAACTCCGTCGCTCAAAGAAGCCAGCATCAGCACGTACTGTGGTAGTACGTTGTCTACGATCTTACGAACTCTAATTATATATGGCACGCGCGGTTACATTAGGAAACGGAAACATGTTGGTAGGTTTAGATTACCGGGGGCAGGTTCGTGATCTGTATTATCCATATGTTGGTTTTGCAAATCATGTTAGTGGTGCCAGCGGTGGATATGTACATCGCATAGGGGTGTTTGTAGATGGAGTCATTTCTTGGCTTGATGACCCACAGTGGAATATTACCGTCGGCTGTGATGCAGAGACTGTTGTTGGAGGTATGCATGCAGTAAACGACACACTGAAAGTTACTCTCTCAAGTATTGACGTTGTACATAATGAAGAAAATATTTTTCTGCGTTCATTTACTGTAGGTAACGAAACAAACGAAACTCGAGAGATTAAAGTATTCTTCTCACAGCAATTTCGTATTTCTGAATCACGTCGTGGTGATACAGGTTTGTATGATCCTCGGGTAAAATCAATTATCCACTACAAAGGGAAACATGCCTTTTTAATAAACGCCATGCACGGCGAAGAACAATTTACTGAATACAACATTGGTTTGTTTGGTATTGAAGGGAAAGAGGGGACTTATTTTGATGCAGAAGATGGAATTTTAGAGAAGAACCCAATCGAGCATGGGTCGGTTGATTCAGTGATTGGCATGACGCTGAAGTTAGATCCTCAAAAACATGAACAGATTGATTACTGGATTGCATGTGGTGCAACTATTGCTGAGGTACACGACCTCAATGCTCACGTGATTAAAGAAACTCCAGAACGTCTGATTCGTTCAACAGAAAAATACTGGAAAGCGTGGGTTGATGCAGATGATCGTGATTTGTCACTTCTTTCATCAGACTTGCAGACGTTATATAAACGTTCACTTACTACCATTCGGGTACATACTGATAACCGTGGAGGGATTATTGCTTCAAGTGATACCGATATGCTGCATCACGGTCGAGATACTTATAGTTATGTATGGCCACGCGATGCTGCACTGATTGCTAATTCTTTAGACAGGACAGGCCATAGTGATGTCGCTAAGCGATTCTTTACCTTTATGACAGATAAGTTAGAGCGTGGTGGGTATCTCATGCATAAGTATCGTTCTGATGGTTGCTTGGGTAGTTCATGGCATCCATGGATGATTGAAGGGGTACCAGAGTTTCCAATTCAGGAAGACGAAACTGCATTGGTGCTACATATGCTTTGGAAGCATTATGAGGAAGAAAAAGATATTGAGTATATCGAATCACTGTACAATCCGTTTATTGAAAAAGCTGCAGACTTCATGACTGAGTTTATGGAAGCGCGTTTAGGCCTACCTAATAATTCATTTGATCTTTGGGAAGAAAATTTTGGTATTTCTACGTACACCGCCTCATCAGTATATGCAGCACTTGAGAGCGCAGCAAAGTTTGCAAACATCCTCGGTAAAGAAGAAGCAGCTCGCACCTATAGTGCAGTCGCTCAAAGAATTCAAGGCGCTATCCTCGAACATTTGTATGACGATGACCTCGGTATGTTTGTGAAGAATATTCGTGCCTACGACGATAAAGATGATGTGAAAAATATGACCATCGACATGAGTAGCTTCTTTGGACCTGTATACTTTGGTGTCGTAGAACCTCATGATCCACGAGTACGTAAGGCACTACAAACTATTGAAGACAGACTTCGTGTAGACTCAAAGACTACAGGGTATGTACGATACGAAGGAGATACGTACTACACACTGCAAGATACTGGCACACCAAATCCTTGGGTAATTACTACACTCTGGATGGCGCAATATCACATTATGTGTTCTGAGAGTCTCAAGGGACTCGAGGAAGCATACAAGATTCTTGAATGGACATGTGCGCATGCAACCAAGAGCGGGGTACTTGCAGAACAAATGCACCCACATACCGGTGAACACCTCTCAACAGCACCACTTACCTGGAGTCATGCGGAGTATGTGATTACGGTTGATGAGTATCTTAAAAAGCACGCAGAACTTTCAGAGGAGTAAAAGACGCTTGTTTGGCGATCTACTCGTCAAAATCTCCGAGTCTCACTTACCGTATATTAAATTCCTTACTGGAACTGTACACCTTGTTACCATTTTCTACGAAAATACTGAGCAAGGTCTTGAGAAATGACATTAAGTCATTTCTCACAACTCGTTTCGATTCTCGATTATAACTTCGCATCTCATCTAAAAACTAAGTTCCTTAGTCCAAAACACTCCCAGGATACTTGTTATTGAAGTTACAATTAAGTATAGTGATTATGGATAGTGTCACGCTCATTTTGGGAGGCCCTTATGGTCAAGAATAAGAAATGGATACTCGCAAGTTTCACTACTAGCAGACCCCGTCGACCATCTTTCAGTTCAGGTACGCAGAGGTTGCAGACGGTCTATGCATTTGCCTGGGACCCTGTAAAACAAGCCTTTGCTTTTGGGAGTCTGCAACATTACAAATTCCACTATAGATGGAAGGCATATCACCCTTGTGATCCAGGTGTTGCAGAAGATCTTCTGAGGTACTGTTCAGGCAACGAGGCATTTGCAACTCTCTTTAAAGATTGGACTAGTGCTGAGGTTAAAACATCCTTATGCTGTTGTGCTGGCGGTCTGGTGACTATTGGAATGAACGCTTCAAGAAGTGTTGCATACGGATCACTTTGTGGACCTGCGGAGATGAGTATTTCGTACTATGGGCCCAATGGTGAAGTTGAGGCACTGTATTTACCAAAACCAATGGTAGAAACCTTTGTTAACAATATAAGAAGAAAACGTAGGCGAGAAATCCGAGTGCGATTGGCTGCATAATGGATTAATATAACTGCGAGACGCACCACATGGTGCGTCTCTATTTGTAATTCTTAGACCAAAATCCTCCTAGTAAGGGGATTTTTTTGTAGGTACCAATTTTGGTGCGATGAATAGAGTAAGCCAAACCACAAGTGCCGAGTTCTTTTGCGATGACTTCACTAAGGGTGCGCATGTAGGTTCCTGAAGAAGCGATGCAGGTGAATTTTGCAATATAAAAAGTGTCTTCAGGTGAGCCTGATTCTATAAACTCCTGCCAGTCCTTTCGCACATCCACACGACGAAAGTCATTACCGATAGCCTTGCGGAGTTCGGTAACCGGGGGGATTGTCTCGATTTTGGTGGTTGCGTATGTGTATACTTCTTTACGTGTTTGTGTATAGACACCTGTGCACTTCATAGAGTGAATGATGGATTTCTTAGTTGGTATTTCAATCTCATCAATACGTCCCTCCACGGCCCATGTATGAAGCGCTTTACCTTGTACCGTCTTTGATGAGAAGTGAGGGTAAGGAAGATCTACTTCCCCAATCATGTTTTGAACAACCTTATCTACTTCCTGAATAGTAAGTACGAGGTCCGAACTCGTACTGGAAGTTAGGCGGCCGAGTACGTCGGCTGTGTCAGAGCAGACTCCAAAAAGTACTTCAAACTCATACTCTTTATCAAGTGCACGGTAGGCGGTTTGATTCTTACACTCTTCACCCAGAAGGATAAGTAGTTTTCCTGAAGCCATAGGGTCCAATCGGCCTGCGTATGACATAGGTACTCCAACCAGCTCAGGATGAGATTCTTTATACAGGTCGGAGCATTGTAGGGGAGTTTGGCCTACTTCTTTATTTAACATGACATACTTTTGCATGAGTGTAGGGTAGCATAAACAAAAGGAAAAGGCGGCCAAAAGTTGGACCGCCCGTTTCATATTTAGCCCCAGCAGACAATCTCTGCCAACCTGTGTACTTCGTCAATGGTTAACAGAATCGTAGAAGTGTCAGTCACTACCGAGATCATTCGAATCAACCCCATGTCCGAATCGTATGCAGGCTGGTTCCCAATCTGAGTATTTAGAGGAATCCAGCATTCCTCGTACATATTAACTTCGACGAGGCGAAGTATGACTTCTCTATATAGAGGAACGAGTTCTTGACTTTCAGTCGGAACTTCCTCTACAAGAATTACTGGGTCATTGCTGAATACAAGACTGCGGCCTTCCGCATATGTCATGCATGGAGCCGTAGTCAGAATCAGTGAGACAATTATTGATTTAAAAAACATTTGCTCTGTCCCCATTGTTGACGTAGCCTTTTATGGGCTACTTTCTGAAAATACTATAGTACATTTAATGTCAAAAGTAAAGAAATTGCTTGTATTTTAAATATTCCGTGGAAAAGTGCATGGTCGTAAATAAACTCAATGGTATGATGGTATGCATATGGATAAATCAGTACCTTTTTTGAATGGATGCATTTCTTTTATTGCATTCACCACAGCACTATCACTCGTGGTATATATGCTTATTGCATTTATATCTGGCATGTTTGACTTGTCGCTTTTAATGTTCGACACAATCTTTCTAGAGCCAGCAGAGCGCCAAAGTATCTTCAATGTTCTTAATGGAGATTTCCTGCACAATATTGCAGTGTTATTAATCCTTATGAAGGCATATCGAATTTTGGTTGAGTACATGCGGTACCATCATATCGATATCAAGTTCATGATTGAGATTGGTATTATTACGTGTACTCTTGAACTCTTGTTTAACTACCAGAATTACACCGAAGACATGCGAATGACCCTTGCAGGTTTAGCAATAGCATTCCTTGCTGTGTACGCATTTAAGTACGACACACTATTAAAGGCTACAAAAGATGCACAGAAGGAGTATTCAAAGAAGAAAACAATCGAAGCATAATTAGGAAGGAAGATAAAAAGCGCCCATGACTGGGCGCTTTTTATCTTCCTAGATATTATCTACATCACCTCTTCATCATCCTCGTCTACTATTTCTTGTTGAATGATTTCTTCAATGATGTCCTCAAGGGTAATAACACCCATAAATATTTTCTTTCGATTGCGCACAATTCCCATATGGAGATTTTGCTTAAGCATACATGCAAGCACGGTGTCCAACTTGTCGCTTTGTCGTACAGTGAGAAACTGGCTGCCAAACGCTTCATGTGTTTCTTTGATAGCTATATCATCTTCCTCCACGAGTAGGTCTTTGGTGAAAAGAATACCGGTGATATTTTCACGGTTACCACTGTATACAGGATAACGAGAAAATCCCAACTCAGTCACTTCTTCAAAGAAGGGATCAGTCAAACGTTGGTTCTCCTCATACATCCGCACTTTATCTTTGGGAGTCATAACCTCACGAACAGTAGTATGTGAGAACTGGAGTGCTCCATGTATGATTCGTTCCTCATCTTCATCGATAGGGCTATGCTCTGAGTCCTCATGTTCAGAAACTATTTCCATAATTTCATTCTTACTATACATAGAGGGAATTTCTTGTCCTAAGAATCTATCCAAGGTCCAAGCAATGGGAAAGGTGATGGGTGCCAACATAAAGATAAGTATCTTCACAAAAGGTGCAGCCATTGAACCAAACTTCATTGCATGTCGGGACAAGACTGCTTGCGGGATAATTTCACCAAACAAAAAGATTAGTACGGTCGCCGATAGCGCCGCCACAACACCGCCAGCAAGAGAAGAGAGGTATACAGAAAGTGCTGCATTAACTGCAACGTTTCCAAAGAGTAAGGTAGTCAGTAGTTGGTTTCCTTTTTCACGAATTGGAAGAATGTTGATTGCTTCTTTGTTTCCGAGTTTCGCTTGTCTACGTAAGTTTTGAGTGTTGAGTGTGAAATACCCTAAGGTCAGTCCAGAAAAGAGAGCTGATAAAGCAATAAGTAGAAGGGATATGGCGTATTCGTCCATTGTAGGTATTTAAAATTATAAGGTGTGTATGTTCTGTAGATGACGTGTTTATGATAGGTACGTATTTACCATAAGTAACGCTATAAACAAAAGGATTGCGATAATAGCAGCTTTCATATATTTAGTATACAGGGTAGCTGTTCATATGCTACTTGCAATGTCTTGACAATGACGTAGGGTAAATAGTAAGAACGTATTAGTCACTAATTTATTTTATATGAAAGAAATTATGAACGAGGCTATGAAGCAAGATTTTTCATCCCATGCAGTACTTGGGCGGGTACTATTTGGGGTGTCTTTTTTAATCCTTGGTATTTACAGCATTTTAAATGCAAAGATGTTTGCAAGTAATGCACCAAATTTTGTCCCAGACATGCTGGGACCGTTGCTGGTGATAGTGGTAGGCTGTGTATTTATAGGAGGAGGCTTTGGTATTGCCACAGGAAAAGCAGTAGGACGAGGGGCAATGGCAATTGCACTAGTGTGGGCGGGTATGGCGATCTTCGCTAATTTACTGAGCTCATACTTTGATGTACGTGAATTTTTCATTGCGCTAGCATTTATTGGAGCGTCATTTATATTGAAAGCACAGGCTGAGACTGTGGGGCATAGTGCTTCACAACCATCAGTAAAAAGAGAAGATTCTGATGATGCACATGGTGGTCGCAAACATTCGCACTAGATAATACATATAAAAACAGATGGGCATGCCCATCTGTTTTTAAGTGTATTACATCCCCGGTTTTAGTGACTGCTTCTTATGAGCGAGCTCACGCGCGATAGATTTGAGTATCTCACCGTAGGTAGGGTGGTACCAGGTCATATTTAAGATATCGTCATAGGTATTGTTGTTTGCCAAGATAGGCACCAGAATCTGAATGAGT
>Ga0209119_1000985_pt1 | contig 28880 bp, 27 predicted proteins | sample COG_03_FD_184747 | JGI IMG/M metagenome (GOLD analysis project Ga0209119, IMG submission 184747) | Pelagic Microbial community sample from North Sea - COGITO 998_met_03 (SPAdes) (version 2) | ecosystem: Environmental > Aquatic > Marine > Neritic zone/Coastal water | place: Helgoland, sampling...
GATCTGAAGCAACCAATCCTAAATATTCTTCTTTTGTAAACAATCGTAAATCTGATCCAACAGGTAAGGTAATGCTATCATCTTCTAAAGCTTCATCTAGATTTATAGCCTGAACCTCTTTACCAATAATTAATGCAAACGATGTATATGTATCTAAATTTAATACTGCACCATCTTTTATTACTTCATTTATACTTAATGGTTTGTCAGTTTTTATTTCAAAGTCTTTCAAAACAGCCCCATAGACTTTAGATATATTTAAATCACGCGTTTCAATAAAACCTATCTCGAGTGCTTCGCCTTTCTTGAGTGATTCATTTATAACTGCCAAACGTGTTGCTATTTGTCCGTTCGAGTCAAAATAAGATATTTTTAATTTAGCTCCAGTGGGCAAGAAAGAATTTCCAGTAATGCTTAGTAAATTTTTTATTGATATTTCAGATTTATCATTTGGTAATTCATATATTCCAGGGTTGTTTACAAATCCTGTTACTGCAATTGTAGGCCCTTTAAATGGAACAAATATGCGTGCACCATTTTTAATTAGTGGGTCAAGCTTTGGCGATGCATTTTGTAAAAAATTATAAAAATCTACTGTTTGTGTTACTTCACCAATTTGACTTAATGAAATATTTCGCAGTGAACCACTATCAGAAATACCTCCCGAATATGCAATAACTCTACTCAGTGGTGTATATGCAGGCACTGCAATAGTTCTTGGAGATTTTACATTACCAGATATTTGTACTGTTACTAATCTAGCAGTGTTTAGCCTAACAAAAACTTCAGCCGACGCATCGCTAACAAGAATTTTATCAAGTATTAATTTACTAACTTGATTTAATTTCAAACCATTAATATTTAAGGGATAGATATTTTCAAGTGTTATGGTTCCATCATTCATAACTACGTAATTTTTATTTGACGCATCTAGTCCGGTTATAGTTACCTGAATTGCATCACCAGGTGCCAACTCATAATCTCTTCCTATAGTGTTAAAGAAAAGTAAATCATCATCTTGTGACAGGTTAAATTCATTTGAGCCATAGATATCTAAATCCAAACCTGTTAAAATCTTAAAATATTTACTTGTCACAGACTGTTTGACTATTGTGTTTTTTGCAGGCGTTAGGTTTAAATAAGTCTCTTCATTTGAATTTACAACATTTTGGCCCCTTGAACTAAGGTTTTCATCAACCACTTGCTCTTGCCTTTGTGAAATACCGCTTTCAATTAATTTTTTTTGAGCTAAGAAATCTATTTCAGACTGAGCATAGCTTGGTCGACACAAAATCAATAAAATAAGAATAAACATACTTCTCAATACTTGCATACTCAATATTTATCTCTCGCTATTGCATTTCGGATCAATATAACTGCTGATCCAAAAAATAACCCTAAAACTAGTGAAAGAAATAGAACTGATTTTGGGTTTGGAGCTGTTGGATATAAACTTATTGTTGGCTTAAGATATGGTTCTGCCACAAAATATTTACCTACAGACGCAAACATCAGCTTTTTTTCTTCTTTGCCAATAAGTTCTGCTAAAGCTTCTCGGTGCTCTCTAGAGCGCGCTGTGCGAAGCTTTTCTTTATAAAAGGATAAAGGTTCAGTAGAAAAATCAATGTACCGCTGCCTCATAATTTTATCACTCACTATAGTCGCTTCATTAATAAGTGACAATATAAGTTCCGGATTTGATGTTTCACTTTTTAACTTCAAAAAACCAGTTTCTGTGTTTTCGTTTATTTGAACATTATCAAAAATAAAAATAGCTAAGCGCCTTGGGTTAGGAGGCATATAACTTACTTCTTTATTTTCAATTAAAAGTTTCTTAAAATTACTAATTGCAGTATGAATTGTACTTTTCGCTGGTCTTGAAAAATCATTAAGTGAAGCATCCCATTCAGATTTGAATACGTCTTTAACAATTTTTTTATTTCTAAAGATTATTTCTGAAGTTTCCAAAGAGGTTAGCAACTCTTTGAAAATTTTAAAATCATTATTTGAAGCAGATGGTAATTGAATGCCAGTAATTGATGCGAGACCACCCAATCCAGATAAAGCTGAACCATTGCTTTCTTCAGCAACAGGTTTTAAATTATATTCAACGCTAAATTTCTTTTCAGTAGTTTGGAGATACACTGACGCAAGAAAAACTGAAAAAAGTGACATTAAAATGATATAGATTTTACCACGCCAAAGTGTGATGAATAATTCTTTTAAATCAATATCATCATTTAATTCAATATTTTGGTTCATGTATATAATCTTAACATTAATTTTCTTAACAACTAACTTTTAAATTATAAAAAGAAAAGATTTAATTAAAATTTTCAATTACCGTTCTGTTGCACCTATTGAACATCTTTTAAATAAATCATTTAAACTTTTAACTTAAGATATTTTTATCTAGTAAATGTATTTTTATAATAAGTTTTAATTAAAGTATATTTAAAGATAACTTTTAATACAGCATGAGTGAAAATTCTTAGCCAATTTGATAAATATCGCGAGATATTAACATATCACCAAAATATTCTCTATCTTCAACATTAATCCGATTAGCAAATATTATCTCTGATTGGACTGCTAATTCTTCACGATTATTAACATATTTTAAAAATGGAAATCTATCTTTGGAACTTCGCTCATAAACATAAACCTCTACACCCTTTGCTATCAAACGTTTAGCCAGTTCAAGTGAAGCGGAAGCACGAGAGTTACTTGAATGTGTTTTCATTTCAGTTCCATATATACCAACGCGAGTATATTCTTTGTGCAATACTAATTTTACAAAGAAATTTATTCTCTGGTCATTGGCATGACAAACTTGAGATAAAAGATTAAGTTCAAATGAATTCATCGCTAGGGAAAGGGCCTTAGTATCTTTTGGCAAACAATATCCACCGAAGCCAAAAGACGGATTATTGTAAGAATTTCCAATTCTACTATCTGCACACAATGCATCAAAAACAACCTTCGCCCTTACTCCCATACTCAAGCACAGAGAATCCAATTCATTAAAAAATGCAACTCGCGTAGCTAAATAACTGTTCGCACCCAATTTTATAAGTTCTGCTTCTTCAAAAGATGTTATAAAAACATCACCCTGCACCGTAGATATAGAGTTAAATAATTCACCAACATCAGTTGCGTTCTTCTTTGAACCCGCGACCACAATTCTATCAGGGTTTAAAACATCAAAAAGTGCACTATCTTCGCGGAGAAACTCTGGCGAATAAATTAAATTTGGATAACTTTCTGAAATTGACGCGCAAAAACCACTTGGCAGTGTTGATTTAATAATTATCCGCGCCTGAGGATTTACAATACTTACCTCTTTTAGGCAAAGCTCTACCAATGAAGTATCGAGTGAGGAGGTACTAGATCCGTCTGTCGGCAAACATAAAATATAATAATCACTTTCTGGATATCTATCAGTATTCTTATTAATCAAGCCCGCACATTTACCATCAATAACTTGCCCCATTTCTTCGAGTTTCTTATCATCTACATCTACACCATAAGTCAGATATTTCTTACTAAACGCTTGAAGGTAAGCCTTGCCCACAAAACCTAAACCGATAACACTTATAATGCTCATTAGATTAAAATCCTTAATATTTCAGGGAGCACTTTAGGCCGCTCGTAATTTTTGTTTGCAAACCCGTAGTCTGGGAAAGTTCTTTCATAGTACGAAAAATTCTTTGAACAATTATTAAGCATTTCAACTGCATAATCGATTTCATTGTGAGTAAAGCTTTTCAACATTTTAGTTTCCCTTGTTATTATATCGATTTCTGACTTTGGAATAGATATGGCTGGTGTCCCAAGCACAAGTGCATCAAAAATTTTTACTGGATTCGATATCTTAGTTAATTCTGATTCGTCTCGAACGGAAAGAAGTAAGTGTGCATTTTTAAGTTCATTCAAAAGATAATCTTCACCAATTCTGGTGTTAATTTCTGCATTCTCTGCTGCAAACAGTGATGAACCCCGAATACGTTCAACATCGGTAAAAAATTTAAATTTAACTCTAGGGCATTGAAATACAATACTCTCAATATCACTCAGACTTTGAACCTGCCCAATAGTCCCATGATAAATAACTGTGAAACTTGCCATACGATCTAATTTTTCTTCACGTGAACTACAGGCCGGAAATGATGATCCATTAAGATGTGTAGCCACATTATTAAAATTGAAATCAGTTACAACTCGTTTCGTTATTCCATGGGTGGCACCAATGCAAATTTCATCTCGTAAGGAAAATTCAGTTAGTTTAATCAAAGATTTGTATATAAATGAACCAGGTTGTATTATATTTTTCCACACAAACACTTGAGGGTAAAGATCACGAATATCATGCACAATCAATCGTTTGCGACACACTCTTAAAACATTACTTACTATCATTAATGAGAATGGGGGACTGGAAATCAATATTATGTCCCCTTTGCGACTTTTTAATACAACTTTCAAGATTAAGATAAATGAGAATAAAAATTCAAATATAAGCCTTAAAATGAATTTATCTTTCAACCAAATTGCTAATGCATTATAGACAAAATAATCATGCAAGCCAAAATAACATATCATAAATTCATCTGGATTTATATTTTGATAATAGTTTCTTAATCTCGCTGCACTAGCTGTTTTTGCTTCCAAAAGGGTTCCGCTTAACAAGAAAAACTTACGCATCATTTTATGCCAAGTCGTTTACTATACATGTTCTCACTTCTCTGGACCATTCGGTTCTGCTCTAAGGAGCAATGTATATCATTTATTAATTTTAATGTTCGAAGCGCATCCTGTCCACTTGTTAGAAACACAGTTTTACGATCTTCAATAATGTATTTGTACATCATTTCATGCCCAGCGCCATATACGTCCTCAGAATTACTTACTGTTGAATCCTTTAGGTTTTTGGTCGTATCTAAATCATTAAAAAAATATTCTATTGTATTTGCCGCTGTTCCACCAATCTTTAAAGTGCCCCGGTTCCAACATAAGCTAATTGACGCTTCAATATTTTTTGGTCTAATCGCAGTTGAGGCTTCAACCGTCGCAAGTGCGCCAGAGTCAAATTTTATCGTCGCAACAACGGTATCAGGAACTTCTATTTGACTGCCAATGGTTCCCCCGCTGGCAAAAACATCATGATGTTCGCCTAAAAAAAACAAAAGTAAATCTAAATGATGTATCGCTTGATTTGATAACACGCTACCATCTGTTTTATATTTCCCTCGCCAGCTTGCTTGATCATAGTAATTATCATCCCGACACCACTTTAAAGAAACATGACTTAAGAAAATTTCATCGTCAGTGTGTTGGGCAAAGTAATCATGAACTTGCATCACACTATTATTAAAGCGGTTTTGGTGAGTAACAAATATGTTTTTATCAATATTTTCAGCGTAATTTATGAGCTCCTCAGCGTCTTGCAATCCGACACACAATGGTTTCTCAATTATAAGGTCAGCATGATTAATATACTTCATTCCCAATTCAAAATGTGAACCAGAGTCACTACAAATAACAAAAAAATCAGGTGCAGCTTTAATCGCTTCCTTTTCTGAAGAAAAGGGTTTTAATGATAAACGGTAACAAAATGCTTTTAGGGTTATTTGATCTGTATCAAAAACACCCAATAACTTACCATAATTTTTTATTATTGCATTTACGTGTCGGTCAGCAATACGTCCCGCGCCTATCAAGACAAAAGTTTTCATTACATTGACTTTCTATTAGATAATTTATTTAATTTTTGAAGCATCTGGTACAACCTATTATCATTATCAAAATATAGGTGACTTACTGGTGGAGAATTGATGATTTCTTCCCAATCATTTTTAGAAAAACCTAATTTATCCAAAAAATAACTCAATTCATATTCATCAATTGACGCAGTTTGAAAATCCTGCAGCAGAAGTCGGCCATCTGACTTAGATAGCTCTTCATTTCTTATCAAAGCATTAATGTGTGTTTTAACTTTAAGGTATTTAAATTTATCTCTTAGTATGATGCGCTGATAAATCTTCGTTAATAATGACTCTTCATGCTTAAACTTATAATCTGTAAATGAAATTTTTTCCGCTAAGAAATCAACAGCATATTTTCGTTTGTACCAAAATTCATTTAAAGGATTATAAATTGCACTTCGTGCTATTACACGCCTATAGAGCCAATTCCACATATTTGTTTTCGGAAATTGCGTGAGGTCTATATTCTCGTACGCATAATTAACTGCCCTTATATTTTTAATATCTAATTTATTCCAAACATAATCAGTATTAAGACCATGCTCCGTGCAAAAATTAGCACCTGAAAGAGTTATGAATTTATCGTTTGAAAGGGAGTTTGACATTAATGCAAAAATTGCATGATCTGTTATAAGTTCAATATCTGGTACGCCCGCCCTAAGAAATGAGCGTTGTAATGAAGAAAATACATTCCAATCTTGGATATAAGTTTTTAACTTAAAATCATAAGTTTGAATTAAATTATAAATATTTTTAGAGGCAAGTTGAGTATTCCAACCGTTATCAAAATGAAACAGTTCTATATCATGACCTAGTTCACCGCATACAGAGGCAATAAAAGTACTATCCACACCACCGCTGATACCCACTAAAACTTTACGCCCTGATTTCTTTGCGTTGATGCAATGCTTATCAATCACACCAAATATCACATCTTCCGAATCTCCTAACCTTTTATATTGTGGAAACCTCATTAAATGCTTTCTACAGTCAGTACAGATAATCTGTTCCGAATTGTTTAAACACGAACTGCACTCAGCTATATTACTGGGCATATGTTGACACTTTCTAAATCATTATTTCGAAATATAAACTCTGACGAATAATAAACAGATATAGGCACGTCTTTATCCTTATGTTGATTAAAGCCACCCTCGACGCTAACTTCACATTTCTTTGATAGACTTTCAAGATAAGACACTTTAGCACGATCCAACCCTATTCTTGAACCGCTAAGGAATAAGTCATGATAAATTATTTCAGAAAAATTTTTCTGAAGATTGGTAATTTTTTCAAACATTTTGATTTCATTTAAATGCAAAATCAATGTTGAATTGCCATACCTTAAGGAAAGGTCAGCATAATATTTTGCATCTTTAATGGAAAATCCCAGGCGATCATAACCTGAGGTTAAAAGTTTATCTAATAATTGAAAATCTATAGGCATTCCAGAAATAGATATAGGCCTTGTGCAATAATACGGAAGCATCATACAGACATCTAGAGAAGCAAAATCTTTTACAAAAATTGCTATCTCATCTGCACCATAATCCGATAATATTTTAACAATATTGATTGGATCACCAAGATATTTTTGAGTCGTATGTTGTATTGAAAAATAAGCACATGAATTTTTTATTACTAAGGATGGAATACGCCGTGATTTCTTAGAACACATTTAATTAGCCTTTCTCCATCTTCACCAGATTTTTCTGGGTGCCCTTGAATTAAAGTCATATTGTTAATTTCCGCTATTGTTGTATAAAATTCTTCGTTTTCAAAATTACCTGATACGGTACTAGGAATTTTAGGTATGAAGTAATTATGACAATGATAAATAATATACTCTTCATTAGCATATGTTACTTTAACGTAGCCAATATTTGGAATATGATTTTTAAAACGCATTATATCAGTGCCAACCATACCAACGCCCATACCACCTTCATCAGAACGACCACACAATAAATGTGAGCCCAGACAGACTCCAATTACACATTTTGTTTCAGAAAGAATCCGGTTTAAAACAAATCGATCTTTTTCAGATAAATCATTAAACTTTTTTGCGCTTCCAATGCCAGGGATAATTAATGGTGTATTATATTTAGCTTTAAAGTTGATCTCTGAGAGAGTCAAAATTTTAGCAAGATAGCCAAGCTTTAAAATAAAGCGCTGAAAAGATTCCAAGTTACCCCAACCTAAATTTAAGATATGTATCATTTCGCAAAATACTCTTTTACGACCTCAATGACGTATTTTATTTCATGTTGATTTAAATGACTTCCAATCGGCAAGCTTAACAATCTATTACTAAAATTTTTCCCTGTCCACTCTGCCTGATAGGCCTTTGTATGTGGTATTAAGACAGGGTAATGGATTCCAGTTCCAATCTGATTAACTCTTAAAAATTCACGCAAAGGATCCCTATCTGATACCGTTGTAATTATTGGAAATAAATGATAGGCATGCGAATTATAATTATCCAAGTGAACAAGACCTAACTTGTCTATGCACTGTAATCCCAATAGATAATCCTGAGCTATCTGTCTTCTTTGTTTTAATTCTTCGTCAAGAGCTTTGAGCTTTATTGTCAAGACGGCCGCTTGAAGCGTATCCATGCGTGAATTTCGTCCAACTAGTTCATGTTCGTACTTTGATAGGCGTCCATGATTTGCAATTTTTCTACATTTTTGAAGAAGTTCAAAATTGTTTGAAGTTATAGCACCTGCATCGCCCAAAGCCCCTAAAATTTTGCCCGGATAAAATGAAAAAGCTGCTGCTATACCAAATGACCCTGCCAGATTTTCGTTTTCATATGCGCCATGAGCTTGCGCACAATCTTCAATTAAATGGAGGTTTTTTGCCCTACAAAAATTTAGCACCTCAGTAATTCCAGTAGCATTTCCATATAAATGTACAAAAATAACTGCGCTTGTTTTCGATGTCACTACTTTTTTTAATTGCTCTACACTTATATTTTGAGTCTTTTCATTAATATCACAAAATTTGACGTTTAGCCCATTTCTGTTTACCGCTTCAGCTGTCGCAATGAATGAATTCGCTGGAACTATAATATCAGACCCCTGAGGTAATGCTAATGCTTCAATAATTATTTCTAAAGCATCTGTTCCATTGCCCACAGCGAGACATTTTTCAGTTCCGCAGAATGAAGCAAAATTTTCTTCAAATTCACAAACTTTATCTCCACCAATAAATGATGAAGAATCCAAAATATTTGCAAATGAATTATTTAACTCTTCATGAAACTGCTTATTAATCTTTTGTAGATTTAAAAATTCTACTTTCATCTAACACCTCTTACATATGCTGGGTTTCCAAACACTTTAGAATGCGGTGGCACATTCTTTGTTATAACAGAACCTGCGCCGATTAGAGAACTCTCTCCAATTAAAACACCAGGCAATATTGTTACGTTTGCGCCAATAGTAGCAAGTGGAGAAATTATAACTGGCTCAAGCTCAGTTTTTGACATTTTAGTATTTGGGAATCTTGAATTTGTAATAGTAACTCTTGGGCCTATCCAGCAGTCATTCATAATTACAGTAAGTTCTGGAATGAAACAAGCAGAATGGATCCGACTTCGATCACCTACTATTACAGAGTGCTCCAATATTGAACCGCTTCCGATGCTGACATTTTCACCCAGATTGCTGTTTTCACGAATTAGCACATTATGTCCAATATGTATGCTGTTACCCAATTTTACACCTCGATATATGACGGTACCAGACCTTATAGTATATATTTCTGGGAGTTTAGTTTCTTCACCATGCCCATCATTATTTATGGTGAAACTATTCATGATTTTTATCTTCCATATTACAATCTTTCTTTCAAAATCTGGATATTCTGGCTTTGGCTAAAGTTATCTTTTGCATATTTAATAATATCTTGTCTTGGTGTGTTATGCCCTTTAGCCAGCAGTTCTCGAAGGTAAGTAGCGAGGTCCAAATAAGTATTAAAATAGGATATCATATTCACTGGTAAATCTAATTTTTCAAGTGAACGACGCGGTGTGCTGATTACATGCAAACCACACGCAAAATACTCAAAAAGTTTACCAGGCAATGTAAGCTCACTATTTGCAGTCTTTATATATCCCATAAAACCTACATCAGCGTTACGGCCTAACTGAACAACACTTTCTGGTTTCACCATTCCAGTAAAAATCACCTCTAAACTTGAGAATTTTTTTAAGCTATGCTCTAACTCCTCACGCGCATCACCATCCCCAACAATCATTATCCTAAGTTTCAGTAGCTCTATGTCCGATAACTGATCTAAGGCTGCTGATAATAAATTTAAACCTCTATTTTGTTTGATATGGCCTGAAAAGAATATTGTTTTTTTATAAGTTTGGTCGTCTCGCAAACAATTTTTAGCTTTCTCATAATATTCCTTTGTTGGATAATTGGGAGTTACAATACATTTTTCAAGTACCATTGCGTTCTGGCCAACAAGAGCGTCGGAAAGTTCTTGTGAAGAAAAGCACACTAAATGCGAAAATCGTAGCATCAGACGTGTCAGTATTGGGAAAATAAATTTTGCAATGAAAGCTCGCAATAAATTAATTTTATGCCCTGACAGATACATACCCGATAAATTTTCACGTATATCTGAGACTAGTTTAAATTCTGCAACAATCTTTATTAGAACCAGGTGCGCAATAAGAGGAATTTCTCTGCAAAACACATAATCATATTTACCTGTAAATATCCGCGCTATAAGAAATAAAAGCCATGATTTCCGTAGCAAGTAATTTGCTTCAGCTTTCTTGAAAACTCTTATACCAGTCGTATCATCTACATAGTCTGATCCTTTTGACACAATATCGATATCATGACCAATTTTTTCAAGACTTTTAGCCAGCTGCAAAATACCACGGTCCTCTGGATAATTCCCATAATAAACAATTAATGCTTTCATTTGATCATCTGATTAAAACTTATTTCAAAGTTTTCCTTTAGGGCTATTAATCGATTTGGAATTAAAATCTTTAGAACAGTCCAGAATAATACCTTAAAATAAAGACTGCGGCTATGATCACTCAACCAATATCTATCCCATACACCTTTTTGTATCTGCTCTGATATTGTTGAACCGTACGGCGCAAATACCTGAGCCAAACCAGTCAAACCAGGCTTCGATTCAAATCTGATATCATAGTCTTTATCATAACCTGCTATTTTTTTAGCCATAGTCCCTCTTATTGGACGTGGTCCAACAAAAGACATTTCTCCTTTAAAGATATTATATAATTGTGGTATTTCATCCAAACGGTATTTACGAATTATTCCTCCAATTTTGGTTATACGAGCATCATTATGAGATGACCAAATTTCTCCAGTGTGTTTTTCAGCATCTATCTGCATGCTCCGCAATTTTATTAAATAAAATTCCACCTTCTTCACTCCAAGTCTTTTTTGTATAAAAAATGGATTTTTAAAGTCAGTTAAAAAAATAGCAAATATTACTATTAATAGAATGGGTGTAAATATTGGTATTAGAAAAATTACAAGAAATAGATCTAAACCACGATAATTATAAATCTTCATTTTTAAATCAACGCCTCTAAAATAAAATCATATTTTTTTTGAATTACGCTATATGAGTAATTATTAACCACATGATGCCTTGCCAATCGCAATACGCTATCACGATTTTGCAAACACTCGGAACGAGAAATAGCATCTGAAATATCAATGCAACTATTAGACTGCATCAATATTCCCCTACCATCAGTGAGTAGTTCATTAATTTCCCCTACCGGAGTTGAAATCACTAAAACCTTGCTGACTATGGCTTCTAAAACCACGTTCGGCGTTCCTTCATGTTCACTAGGCAAAATTAACGCATTACAACTTTTTAATTCATCGCATACTCTTGCATGTTCAACAGATCCAAGTAGATTAATGTTGTCGTCATTTTTTGTAGCTTCAGATAAAAATTCTTTTAAGGGGCCATCCCCAACTACCGTCAATGATCTACAGGCGTAATCATTATCTTGAAAGACCTCAATTAACTTTAAGATTCCCTTATTTTCTACTAATCGCCCTACAAAAATATATTTTTTATTTTTAAAGTAATAATTTTCATTATCTCCAAATTTTTTTACATCAATACCTTGAGGAATAGCAAAAACTTTAAATTGAAATTTAGATTTTAACTTTGGCGGCACCAAAGAAATAGATACAGGCATTATTTTATCACTTGCATGAAAACTGAGATAAATCAACACTTCGCGTAAATAGTCTTTAAACGGTGAGGTACCAAAAGGTTTCATGCCTGTTACACGACAAATAGCACGATGCCCAAAACATTTCGCCAAAAATGCCCAAAACCAGAAAGAGTAAACATTCATTATATTTATCAATATTATTTTTTCTTTATTACTAGTTATAAATATCTTAACTAGATACAGAAGGAGAATTAACTTTATAACGAAATTATTTTTTGATTTTATTGTGACAAAATCTGAACGGTTATCACTGATAGTACTCCAACTAGAACTATGATTTGTTACAAATATGATTTTTGCATTTTTTGGAAGTGTAGATTTAAATCGTTCAAATATCGCATTAAATACATCCAAAGATTGTTCTGGTATGCTAGTGTCATGATATAAGATAATTTTCACTATCAAATCCTAATCACTGCAATATTAGAAAATCCAAGCCATGGCATTTTTTTAGCCATCCAATAGCCGAATAACTTAGCAAGCCGCCTGCCAATGAAACCAGGAAATAAAAGTACTTGGTCTGAAAAATATTCTTCTACTTCAAGTTCCAGAATATTCTCTAAAAAGTTTTTCCAGTGCGAAGGGTCCCAAGCAAAGCGATGCCCAAGATTTACATAATGATTTTTGTATAGATTTCCTATAAAGACTGTAGGTCGAGTTGGATTTGGTACCGCAACAATCATTATCCCACCAGGCTTTACCATTTTTTTCAGTCCAGTTAAAACTTCAATTGGGTTATCAGTATGTTCAAGTACATGTGACAAGATCAAACAGTCTACTTGTAGGGTTGGAAAAGTCTCCAAACAATTAATGTCAAATTTAAATGAAGAAGTTGCTCCTGCTTTTAGCGATAAATTCAAACAATCACTGTCGTAATCTAACGCCATAATTTCCACATCTGATCTCTCTGCAAGCAACAATTGAATCATCTCTCCTCGCCCACTACCCACGTCAGCAATAATTTCAATATTACTCCTATTTGCTAGATATGAAGATATTACCTTATGATATGGCTTGACCTTAGATTTTACCTTTAGATCGATATGATAGTTAGTATTCATTTTAAAACTCCAGTTTTTGGGATATTGACCCTACTTTAACGTTGTCATTATCATATGTTACGGAAATATGGTGTAATCCTAAAAATCGATATATTCTTTGCAGTTCACTCACGGGATTTTTCATTAAATCACTATAATCCAATGAATAAATTCGATGCTTTTCGATATTTTTAGCTATTGTGTTCGTTAAATTTATTTGTTGCTTTAATAAAGCCAAATCATCTTCTTTTTGTAACAATTTCCTGCGAGAATAACTCTTTATAATATCCTCAGGCTTTCTATGAATATGTATAACCTTGGATTTATCATTGAATTGAAGAAAATCACTAATTCGTAATATATTGACTACACTTTTTTCTATGACACACGATGTGTTAGTATTATAATCACATACCTTACACCATATGCTATGAGCAAACCTAACCTCATCATCAGACAAACTCCTTTTAAGAGAATTATAAGCCTTTATCCAAAATCTACGTTGACCGTAATCCTCTGGCGTATCTAAAAAATAAACTAATTGAACACCTTCAGTATGTAATCGTGCACATGCGGGGTGCATAGAAATTAGACGGTCCAATAATGTCGTTCCAGAAGAATAATGGCCTATGATATAATGGACATCAAAATTCTTTCTAGGCCTTAATGAAGCGTATAGGCGACCTAAATGCCGGTATCTGAATGCAATATCTCGTAACTTCGTATAAAAAGATGGCTGTTTATATCCAACATTCACTTCATTACATCCTTATAAGTGGTATTTAAATTTTTAATAATAGTTGATAATATCAGTTGATCTGTTGTGAAAATTTGTGAAAATTTTTGTTTATCATTTGCATCAATAATTTGAAATTTTTTATTTGATTTAAATACTTTAATCCAATTTATTTTCTTTTTTAAATAATTCACTAAGTGGTTTTGATTATTCTGGCGCATCCATTGCTTAACTAAAAATAGAAAATGATATAACTTCTTATACTTTGGCAAAAAAGATATATTTTTATTTATATTTTCAAAATTAGTGTCTGGATAACCCTCTAGTTCAAGGAATTTATATAATTTCTTTTGTACATTTTGTGGTTTATTGATAATATCGTCAAAATGAATGATGAAAAACTGTTCTTCAGAGAAATCTTTGAGGTATTTTTGCAAAGATTTGCCATATGAAGATAGCCTTATAGCTTCCTTTTCACTACTCATGAACTCAGAAAAAGTACGATTTTCCGCTCTTTTTTGAACCCTATACTTCCATTGAGAGTAAGCTCGATCAACGGGGTCACGTATACATATAATAAATTTTAATTCATTTTTATTAGGCAAAGTAGTAATTTTTTGAGCACAGTCATGCTTCGCCAGGTATCCCGGCGATGCATCAAGACGATAGGCTATTTCACTATTTTTAATTTCAGGTTGATCATATAAGTCACTATACCATTTAAGTCCCTTACTAAAGTTTACATCAAAATAATTGATTTCTTTTCGTAATGATGGTGCAAATATTCTTTCATCCTCGATTAACATATCGTAGATAAATGTGGTTCCTGCTCGTGGAGCACCTATGATTAATAAGTTTGGTAGCTGCCCCTTCATTTTGTTAATTTCCAACTTCTAAAATTTATAGCGGGTGAATATTTTAAAGTATCCAAGCAACTCTTCTCCAGAATTACATTTTTAGTTAAATTTCCTAAAAGTACAGATAGTGCTATACCAATCATCCCAAAATACACTCCAAGAGTAAACAACATTAATGCACCTACAAGTAATGATAAAACAGTCCCACGTATTGCTAACTTCCGATTGTTTGTGAAAGTAAGGAGCGCAATATTTTGACCAAACCACGTTTCGGTTAAGTATGCTATAATTAAAAATATAGAAAATGAATAATTGTAATCGATTGATATCCCAAAGAAGCTATTTATCGAAGTAAAGCTACAAAACAAAAAGATGCCCAGAAGTACCTGGAATACAAAAGTAACAGAATTTAACTTTATAAATTTCTGTGTCAATTCTGACGATTTTAATCCGCTTTTAAGTAGCTTCACTTCTGGTATATATAATTTATTGACCACAGTGTAGGGCAGGCCTAATATTGTAAATATTATTCTTATATATGCATATGCACCATATTCAATAGGTTCAAGCAAGAACGGCGCCAAAAGTAAATCAATCTTTGATGAAAGCAATCTAAGTAAATTTAAGGATATATTAGAACTTAAAATCTTCACATATTCTCTATAAACTGATCTTAATTCCTTGAAAAATTTACCGTATCTCAGATGCATTAATGATTTTAAATCAAATGTGATAAATGTTAATCCAATATATGCAGCCACACTTAAAAACAAACATCTGAGGATTACATAAGACGTAACATCCTCTAATCCGATACTTAGGGTTATGATTAGGGCAATTGGAATAAGAGTGTCTCTTAACAAGTCTGATAAAATTTGATATCGCTTTCCTTGTAGCGATCGTGTCACGACATTGTTCAAAGCGTAAGTACTTCCCACAGCCACACATATGAATATGCTATTTGTTAAAATACTGGGAAATAAACCAACAACAATAAAAATAAAAATACTAAATAAGCCCATAGTTATAGTATAAATATTGACAATTTGCATTTCTAAGTTGAGGTTGGAAATTGCATTTTTAGAATATACCTGTACCGCAAACAGCCCCATACCCCCAGCAATAATTATTCCGACTAAGTTCCCATAATTAAGAATTTTTTGATAATAACCAAACGCCTCCAAGCCTATAGCGCGTGTCAAGGTTATAGTTAGACTATACTTAACAAATATAGTTAATAACCCCAATATATTTAAAATAAAAAATTTTTTCTTCATGGTTTTAGCTGCGCTTGAAGCCTTTGGATAATTTTTCTAAATGAAATCCCTTTAATAGCCATAAGGTCTAAAACTAATCCACCTTCATAAAAATTTATAGTGTGTATCCCATTAAATCCATCAGGGGGAGCAATCTTACCCATAAATTTTTCTTGATATGAATGTTTACTTATTTTTTCTATTTTATAAACTGCAATTGCACTTCCATATCGTGGTCGACTAACCTGACCAACTCGAAGCAACCCAAGTTGTTGATCGTAAATTATGGTTCCTGCCATTCTACCGCCATTTTGCGAACTACATATTGGATCATCGGAGACTAATCTCCAGTCGCTTCCACTTCTATGATACAAGTATAGGTCAGAATGTTTGGTTGCTCCATGACAACTCACAAATAAAAACTCTCCATGTTCGTTTTGAAATAATATTGGATCAAGATATGTAGGTTTTGAAAGCTTTAATTTGCTGTAAATATTCCAATAACTATCCAAAATTGATATACATTCAACTGAGCTTGACTCAACCATGAACATATTCCGATATTTTGTGGGAAAAGAAACATGGTTGTTACTTTGGTAAACAACTATTTCTTTATTTTTTTTGGCATCAAATCTAACAATGTGCCCATTGGTATTATAATTAAATCTTTCATAAAAAAGCTCTCCATCGATGAAAGATGGGTCAGCCCTGTTAAACCAAGCGCTTCCTAAATCAAGTATTTTTAAATTATGCCACTCTCCATGAAGTAAATCACCTATACTCGAACTAGAAGTCGCAATTGACCACTGTTCAAATTCAAACGATTTCCTTTTCAGAGCTATTTTATACACCCTCATATGAACGATTCATCTTTATACAACCTAAGTAATCAATTAAAATCTTTGTTTGTGCAATCCACATAGGATTGGTGAACGAATAAAGACCACTAATATTAAATTGTATTACTAATAGAAAAATATATGATCTCGCGATATTTAACGAGGTTATTTTCTTCAAAACAGAGTAAACTTTTACAAACAATAATAAATGAAGTAGTAACCCACTGATACCCATTTCTATGAAAACTCCTAAAAAGCCTTGCGCTCCAAGCCTGCGTAAATTCAATTGTTCTGCAATTACCGAAATCGAACCTTTACCAGCACCAAATAACCATGAGTCTTCAAAGATCGACTGAGCAATAAAAATACCAGTGATATAAGTATCCCAGCCATACCCACTTATTCTATTGTTTCTTGGGTCATTAAAAAACTGGATGATTTCTCTTATATCCGGTAACGAGTATCTACTAAAATTAAAATCACTGGAATCTAATATAAAATAACAAAGGAGAGTTATTGCACCTATAAAAATGAAACGCTTCAATGAGCTTAAGGAAAAAAAGCAAATTAGCGCTATGAGTGCAAATATAGCACTTTTTGACATTGTTAAATAAATGATTGCGATCGATAAAATTAAAATTAAAAGATTATTACTTTTATAATTGCTACTAATAATAAAAACAAAGACAAAAAAAACTACGAATGAAGCTAACCTTCGAGGTTCAGCAAATGGAAAGAACGCTCTTATGCTACCATTATATTCCGACAAACTAGATCTTTCAAAAGCCGCATTCAGATATATCGTAGTTACGTCGACTGCTGCAAATACTATAGTAATATTCACAATTAAAATTATAAATAAAATTTTTACGAAAAACTGTCTTGATATTTGTATATACTTTTTAGGAGCCGTAATCATAAAGTGCGCAATGACTAAATTAAATAAAATCCAAATTAATGCAGTTGCTCCACCCGGGTTATACTTTATCGAAGTGACCGCAATAACTAAAAATAATATTAATATACACCAATCGATAATTAGGAATCTTTTTATTCTTCTAAAGTTAAGTATAAATAGATCTAATCTAGTATTTATGTTTCCTAGTGACGGTATCGCAAAGTTTATTAATTGTGCCAATAATAATGTTGATGAGCGTTTCATAAAGAGTTGACTAAAAATTCTTTTATCAATTTACCAGTTTGTCCATTTCCAAACGGATTGCTCCAACTTTCCCTAATATTTATTGAAAGTAAACGTTTTAAATTTTGCATGACGTTACTTACTTCAGTACCCACTATGGTATTTGCACCAACAGATACCGTCTCAGGCCTTTCAGTGTTATCTCTAAGTGTAAGGCAAGGTATACCCAATATACAAGACTCTTCTTGTAACCCCCCTGAGTCTGTCATCACACACCTACTATTTTCAATCAGTTGGATTAGCTCAAGATACGGTAGCGGAGGAAGAATGGATATGTTTTTCACATCCTCTATTTTTTGAAGTAAATTGTGCTGCCGGAGCATTTTCAAGGTTCGCGGATGCATTGGGAATTTTACAGGTAAAATTTCAGCTGTTTGATTTAAAATATCTACCAAATTACTGAGCGTCTTTAGTTGATCAACATTTTCTTGCCTATGAGCTGTGAATAAAACGTAATCGCTAGAAACTAAATCTACAGATTTCTGCTTAATTTTTTCTCTTGCATAGAACAGAGCATCAACAACTGAGTTTCCACATTCATATATGAGGCCTTGTACATTTTCTTGATTTAAATTTTCCGTAGTGTTCGCAGTCGGAGAAAACAAATAATCACTTATGTGATCCAGAATTACACGATTATGCTCTTCTGGCATTCTCCAGTCTCTACTTCTTAAGCCACTTTCTACATGACCAAGCTTCAAATCAAGCTTCCTGGCAGCCAATCCAGCTGCCAGGTTGGTATTCGCATCTCCACATACCAATACTAGTTCTGTTTTGCCAGAGATGAACGCCCGCTCACACCCCACCATCATAGCGGCAATTTGTTCCGCATGAGAGTTTGTGTCTTTGATACCTTCAACTTGCATTCGTGGCGTTGGCAAATCAAACGCTTCCCATATATTGTCCTTTAGAGTTGCAGAATAATGTTGCCCGGTGTAAACAATATTAGTCTCGAAATAATTATCTTGAACAAATGCATGATAAACTGATGACATTTTGACAATGCCCGGACGAGTGCCCATTATTATGTCGACCTTCATCACTAAATCAACCTATTCTCAAGCAAGTATTTTGTAATGTCAGAATCAGACATTACGGCTTCACTTGCACTGTTGTATTCCTTGGAAAAGTTTGCTCGAAAATTCTCTGTTTGATATTCAAATGGACTAATAATCCTCAAGTATTTTTTATCATCCAAGGTACGCCTAATTTCCTCTGATGTGGTTAATTCTTCGTATAGCTTTTCACCTGGCTTTGTTCCAATTATGTTTATTTCTGGTAAAGATTCCGTTTTATGGAAAATTTGATGCATAGCAACAGCAAGGTCATAAATTCGCATAACTTTCATTTTAGTTACCAGAGTTTCACCAGAATTTGCTTCAAAAACAGACTTAAGCACAAGCTCACAAGCTTCTGCTTTTGTCATCACAAATCTAGTCATTTCTTCGTGAGTTAATGTTATGGGTTGTCCATTCTCCAATTGTTGCTGGAAAATTGGAATTACTGATCCGTTAGAACCAAGTACATTTCCGAAACGGGTAGAAGAAAAAATTGTTTTAGACCCAAAATGTGCTGCTGCGGTAACTAATTTTTCTCCCAATAGTTTCGTTGTGCCCATTACATTTGTCGGATTAACCGCCTTATCTGATGAGGTAAATGTCATGCGTTCGATCCCATGTTCGATGCACGCATCTATGATATTTTGTGTTCCATGCACATTATTACGAATTGCTGCTACTGGACTATCTTCGCATATAGCAACATGCTTTAGAGCCGCAGCATGAATTACTACATTTGCGCTCTTTACTAAACCTGAAATAGAAGAGCGATCAGTAATATCACAATACTTTGTTGTGATTTTAGTATTTTTGGCATAAAATTGTCTTAAGAAAAATAATTCTGTCTCATTATTGTCAATTGCTAAAACGTGTTCAATACCGGTATCTAATAATTTCGAAATTAACCCTTTGCCTATAGTACCACATGCCCCAGTAACTAGTATTATTTTTTTGTTGAAATAATCCATTATTAACTCCAGCTTACTCTTGGCATAATACGTTCACCTTTTATTCTTTTCTTGTGCACTAGGATATTAGAAATCATTTCACAAAGTACTTCTTCAGTCATATAGTTTGGTTTCAATCCTAACTCCATTAAACCGGAATATGATGGATTATAATAGTGATCCTCTTTTTCTTTTCTTGGATTCGGAACAGATTTAACATTAGCATCAATTCCCATTGTTCTTGCTGCTTTAACAACACGCTCAGCTATATCATTTACAGTAAATGTTTCAGTAAGTTGATTATAAATGCTCAACTCGCCTGGTATACTAGGGTTTGTCGCCGCCAAAAGCACACATTGAAGTGTATCTTTTAAATTTAAATATCCTCGAGTTTGTCCACCTTTACCATAAACTGTCAGAGGTATTCCAGCTACCGCTTGCACCAAAAATCGATTCACAACTGTTCCAAAAATATCATCATAATGAAAATTTGGGAGCAAGCTACTAGGCATATCAGCTTCAAATGTTTGAAGGCCATAAACTGGACCTTGCATCAAATCGGTTACAGACAAACCGTAAGTTCGAACATAAAACCAAATTAGATCTGTATCTAAAACTTTAGTGGTGTGGTAAAGTGAGCCAGCTTGTCGAGGAAAAAGAAATTTATCTTTACGTGAATTGGACTCGATATCTATCCAACCCTCGGGAATATCAATGTCCGGCGTACCGTACTCGCCCATTGTACCCAATTTAATCAAATGTGCTTTTGGGGTAAACTTTATCATTGCCCAAATAACATTAAACGTAACATCCAGATTATTCCTGAGAGTGTCTCTTGCTTCAGAAAAACCCCGCATCGAATAAGGTGCTGATGGCTGCTCCGCGTAATGAACAATTGTATCAGGTTTGAATTCGTCAAAAACTGAGAAAATAAATTCTGAATTACTTAAATCACCAATACGGTAATTTATCTCTGACGAAGAATATTCGTTGTATAACCGGCAACGCTCAGTAAGAAGTGGATTCTGAAATAATGGATCGCTATCTGTTGCTTCAGCAATAATTCGACGATAATAATTATCAACAACCACAACTTCGTGGCCTTGTGAGGCAAAATAAGTTGCCGTTGGCCAGCCTAAATATCCATCGCCTCCTAGTATTAAAACTTTCACTCTATTCTCCTAAATTATGTTTGAAATACATTACTGTTTTTTCTAAACCTGTTTCAATTGTTTCAAGTGCTTCCCAATTTAGAAGCTTATTTGCTTTCGTCGTATTAGAATAATTACGCATCACATCTCCCACTCTGACTTCACCATCTACAATGTTTACAGCATTAAGATTGTAACGCATCAGTGCACTTTGAATTTCAACAATCAATTCATTGACACTAAGCTCTTTTGCGCTTGCAATCTGAAATACTTCACCACCAACATTAGGGGCTCTAACCGCTGAAATTATTGCTGAGATCAAATCTTCGATATAAATAAAATCTCTGGTTTGGTTACCATTTCCATATATTTCGAAATCTACTCCAGAAAAAGAGCACTTAATAAATTTAGCAACAATTGAATCCTTAGTTTCGGATAGACCACCATATACATTTCCAAATCGCAAACAAACTGTATTGACATTAAAACTATGATAATAGGCAGAACAATAGCCTTCACCAGCCAACTTTGATGCGCCGTACGGAGACGCTGGTTTTGTAGCAAGCTCTTCATGAAGTGGTGGACTTTGTGCGCCAAGCGGCGCACCTGACGATGCAAAAATAAATCTCTCAACATCGAATTCCTTAGCCGCATCTAATAAATTGAGAGTTCCCAAAATATTGGTGTGACAGTCATAAAAAGGATCCTTCACAGATGGGGCAACGCCCGTATTGGCAGCCAGATGAATAATATAATCTGCTTTTTCAGCACAAAAATTAACGATTTCTTTATCTAATATATCTCCCTTCACAAAAGTTAGCTTTGAAAACTCTTCGTTAAAACCTGCTTCAAGATCGGACACGTCTAATTCAGAAATCTCACGCAAAGCATTGAGGCTTCCAACACTGAGATTATCAAGTACTAAAATGTTGGCATCATCATTAGCGATTAATTTTTTCACAAGGTTGCGGCCAATAAAGCCACAACCACCCGTTATTAGCCATGTTTTCATAGGCCTATCCTTTTTTGTAACTGTTTAATAATTTGCTCTGCAGCTTCATCTATATCCATTTTTGTGGTATCAATATAAATTTCTGGGGTTTCTGGTGCCTCATATGGGCTATCTATACCAGTGAAGTTCTTCAAATGGCCTGATCGCGCCTTAGCATATAGGCCTTTGACATCCCTGTTTTCCGCAACAGATAGTGGTGTATCGATGAAGATTTCGAAAAAACTACCCGGCTCCACCATATTACGAACCATCTCACGTTCGGAAATAAAGGGCGAGATGAAAGCGGTGATTACAATTAATCCTGCATCCGTCATCAGTTTGGCGACCTCCCCCACTCGGCGGATATTTTCAATTCGATCCGCATCAGTAAAGCCCAGATTCTTATTCAACCCATGACGCACATTATCACCATCCAGAAGGAAGGTGTGGTGGTTCATACGCGCCAACTTCTTTTCAACGGCATTGGCAATTGTTGATTTCCCTGAACCAGACAGGCCCGTCATCCAAAGCACTACTGGTTTCTGGTTTTTTAGTTTCGCATGATGATCCCGAGTGATGTCCATTGCTTGCCAATGGATATTTTGCGCACGACGTAAGGCAAAATTAATCAACCCCGCTCCCACTGAAGCATTCGTCATCTTATCAATGAGGATAAAGCCACCAAGCGTACGGTTTTTCAAATAAGGCAAAAACGGAATAGATCGATCAGTCGTCACGTTGGCTACGCCGAGCGCATTCAATTCTAGCGTTTTGACGGCGACATGCTCCATAGTATTAATATTAATCTGATATTTTGGCTCAGCAACCGTTGCTGATACAGTTTGTGCTCCTATTTTCAGATAATATGATCGCCCTGGGATCAGAGCCTCTTCATCCATCCAAATCAGAGTTGTTTCAAATTGATCTGCCACCTCTAGTGGTGCAACAGAAGCTGTAATGATTTGCCCCCGTGAACAATCAACCTCATCCGTAAGTGTGAGTGTTATGGATTTGCCCTTTGATGCTTCATCTAAATTCCCATCTAATGTTACGATTCGATCTACATGGCTGGTTTTACCAGAGGGTAGAATACGCACCTCATCACCTGGTTTAATTATGCCAGCTGCAATCTTCCCACTAAATCCGCGGAAATCCAAATTGGGGCGGTTGACCCATTGAACAGGCATAATGAAATCCTGAGCTTTATCAGTATTTCCATCTAACTTAACGCACTCCAGATGGACCATTAATGTTGGACCACTGTACCAGTGCATGGTATCAGAATGTGCAACAATATTATCACCCTTAAATCCAGAAATTGGGATAGCGGTAAACGCAGAGATTCCAATACTGTTTGCAAATGCTGTGTAATCAGAAACAATCTCATCAAAGACAATTTGGTCATAATCGACCAAATCCATTTTGTTCACTGCAAGCACGATGTTCTTAATTCCGAGCAGATGACACAAATAACTATGGCGGCGTGTTTGTGTCAGTACCCCTTTTCGTGCATCAATAAGGATTACCGCTAATTCCGCCGTAGATGCCCCCGTCACCATATTACGTGTATACTGTTCGTGACCTGGTGTATCCGCGACGATAAATTTACGTTTTTCTGTAGTAAAGAAACGATAGGCCACGTCAATGGTGATACCCTGTTCTCGTTCTGCCGATAAGCCATCAACCAAAAGTGCAAAATCAATTTCTTGGCCTTGGGTGCCAATTTTTTTGCTATCTAGCTCAAGCTGAGCAAATTGATCTTCAAAAATCATCTTACTGTCATAAAGTAGTCGACCAATCAGGGTAGATTTTCCATCATCAACAGACCCACAAGTAATAAATCGTAACAGAGATTTATTTTGGTGACTTTCCAAATAAGCATTAATATCCTGAGCAATCAACACATCTGTTTTATAAATTTGATTTATCATATCAAGCAGCGCCTAAAAATAGCCTTGTTGTTTTTTAACTTCCATTGAAGCACCCTGATCCTGATCAATTGCACGACCTTGCCGTTCTGATGTAGAAGTTAATAGTATTTCTTGGATCACCTCGGCTAAGGTTGATGCCTCAGATTCAACAGCACCAGTAAGTGGGTAACATCCCAAAGTCCGAAAACGGACTGAACGCATTACAGGTTCTGCACAAGAGTTAAGTGGAAAACGATCATCATCTACCATAATGATAAGACCATCGCGGATCACTGTCGGGCGCTGTGCTGCAAAATAAAGCGGTACGATTTCGATCCCTTCTAACTTGATGTACTGCCAAATATCCAATTCAGTCCAATTAGAAAGTGGAAAAACACGCATGCTTTCGGATTTGGCCGTACGTGCGTTATAAAGCGACCATAGTTCAGGGCGCTGTGCCTTGGGCTCCCAACGATGTTGTGCAGTGCGGAATGAAAAAATACGTTCTTTAGCGCGTGACTTTTCTTCATCTCGACGCGCACCCCCAAAAGCAGCATCAAACCCATACTTATCCAAGGCTTGCTTTAAGCCTTCGGTTTTCCACATGTCTGTGTGAAGGGCACCATGATCAAATGGATTAATCTCCTTTTCCTTAGCCTCTGGATTGTGATGAACAATTAACTCCATACCAGCTTCCATAGCCGCTTTGTCACGGAGGGTATACATCTCTTGAAACTTCCAAGTAGTATCCACGTGCATCAATGGAAATGGGGGCACTGAGGGGAAAAATGCTTTTTTGGCAAGATGCAACATCACTGCGCTGTCCTTACCAACCGAATAAAGCATAACTGGCCTCTCAGTTTCAGACACGACCTCACGCATGATTTCAATTGCCTCAGATTCAAGGCGGCTCAAATGAGTATTAACGTCTTTCATTTCATTTTCATTCGTTGTTTTGCCTCAAAATTTGTGGCATCCAGAAACCCACTCACTGATCCACAATCAAAGCGCCGCCCATTCAAGTTAACAGCTTCCACTAATCCTTTTTGTGCATGAATATTTATCGCATCAGCTAATTGAATTTCACCCCCAGATCCCACAGTTAAATTATGCAAAATTTCAAAGATATCTGGCGTCAGGACATATCGACCAATAGATGCAAGGTTTGATGGAGCTTCACTCACAACAGGCTTTTCAATCAAACCCGCAATACCCACGCCCTGAACACATGGCACCACTACTCCATATTTTGAAATATTGGGGCTATCAACCTCCATGACAGAAAGCTGAGTTTTACCAGTTTCAGCATAAGCTTTTACAAGGTCGGCAGTCACTCCAGGTTCATAACCTGTAATGAAATCATCAGCCAACAGTACCGCAAATGGATCACCCCCAACTGCACGTTCGGCACATAGAACCGCGTGTCCTAGTCCCAGTTGTTCTGCCTGGCGTACGTAAAGACATTCAATTCCTTCAGGAATGATATTTCGAACCATATCTGCCTGCTTATCTTTGCCCTTTGATCGCAGTATAGTTTCCAGTTCATTATTCGCATCAAAGTGATCTTCAATTGCTCGTTTATTTCGTCCAGTAACAAAAATCAGTGTGTCAATGCCAGCAGCGATCGCTTCTTCCGCAGCATATTGAATAAGCGGTTTATCGACAATTGGTAATAACTCTTTTGGCATTGCTTTAGTTGCCGGCAAAAAACGTGTTCCAAAACCAGCAACCGGAAAAACTGCTTTTCTAATTTTTTTCATGTATACAACTCACTAAAAAAGTCTTTTTAATACTTAATCAATTTATTCATTTTTTATAATAATTGACCCACGGCTACCGCACAAAGCTTTATCTAAAAAACTTTGCGAACCAAATAAATTAGCTATTTTAATATCTTCTAATGATTTGTGTGTGCTCCTTTGTAGAGTTTTAGTCAATGGAAAATATTAATTTTGGTATCATTGTAATATATATACCTTAAAATAATCTACAACATATTCTTTTAGTAAACATAATATGAATGATTAGATTTGTAAAAAAATATTTATAAATAATCTCTTATTGACATAAATTAAACCAAAATATTATCATAGCAATTAATTCTCTCAACTATCTTTGAAATAATATCTAACTCAAAACATTTTATACATGACAAAAGAATGGTTCATTTTACAATTTAAAGCAAATTCACACCATCAAGCTGTGAAGAATTTAAACCGTCAAGGGTTTGAAACGTTTTTACCCTACAATAATATCACTTCACAAAAAAAGTCCCGATTCACCAGCCCTAATCAACCACTATTTCCAGGCTACATGTTTATCAGATTTGATAAAGCAGAATCCGAGTGGCATAAAATAAACAGTACTTACGGTGTATCTAGCTTAATTACTTTTAATTCTATTCTTAAATCAATTCCTACCATATTTGTTGATCATTTAATGAAGCGATACGATTTATCGGGAAAATTAATACCTATACAAAAATTAAAAAAATACGATAATGTAACGGTTTTAAAGGGACCTTTTGCAAATTTTATTGCGACTGTTGAAAAATATGAAACAGATCAACGCATATGGATTCTGATGGATTTAATGGGCAGGAAGACAAAAATTCAAACCCAATCAGATTACCTTACACTATCAGATTAAACTATTTACTCAAATTTAATTATTCTCTTCTATAACCAGTTGGATTAAGTTTATGCCAGCGCCAAGTATCTTCACAAATCTTCTTTATATTTCTTTCTGGTTTCCAACTCATTTTTTCAGATGATTTTGAAGAATTTGCCCAAAAGGCAGCAAGATCTCCTTCACGGCGAGGTAAATATTTAAATTTAATTGGAACGCCAGATATCTCTTCAAATTTACTCACCAATTCAAGAACAGTCGTACTTTTCCCAGCTCCAATATTTAATACTTCAAACCTATCAAGTTTATTTTGATTTAAAGCTCTTATATGTGCGAGCGCCAAATCAACCACATGTATATAATCTCTAGCACCTGTACCATCTACAGTCTCATAATCATTTCCAAAAATATTTAAATATTCACGCCGCCCATCAGCCACTTGCGCAATATACGGCATTAAATTATTGGGAATTCCAATTGGCTCTTCCCCAATTTGACCAGACTCATGGGCTCCCACAGGATTAAAATATCTGAGAACGGTTCCCCTTCTTTTTGAATCTACCTTTGTCCAATCGCGGATTATATTTTCGATCATTAACTTTGTGCGCCCATATGGGTTTACTGGATTAATTGGGTGCTCCTCATCATAAGGTAGATATTGGGGTTTACCATAAACTGTAGCTGATGATGAAAAAACAATATTATTACACTCAGCCTTAGACATAGCACTAAGCAACGAAATAGACCCTCCAACATTTACTTCATAATATTTCAATGGGTTAGCAACACTCTCACCGACAGCTTTCAAGCCCGCAAAGTGAATGACTGAATCTGGTTTAAAAGTATTAAAAATTTTATCTAATGCATTTGAATCACGAATATCTGCATTTGTAAATTGCAACTCACAATTGGTTATAAATCGAATACGATCAAGCGCAGCCTCATGTCCATTCGAGAGGTTGTCTATTACAAAAACTTCATGACCAGCCTTTAAAAGCTCAACACATGTATGACTACCAATATAACCAGCACCACCTGTCACAAGGACTCTCATATTAATATTCCAATATAATTATTCATTAATTTTATTTTGAAAGTATAATTAACTCTAATGAAGAATATATTCCAGCAGAATTGCCGCATTGCCTCTTTTGTTAAAAACGCTCAATATAATTAAAAATTAGAGAATATATCATGAGTTCAAGCACACCACTAATAGCAAGATCAAAACCCGCTAACTTCAATTGGGAAGATCCTTTTTTATTGGAAGAACAACTCACTGAAGAAGAACGCATGATACGTGATACCGCAAAAGCTTATTGCCATGATAAGTTAATGCCAAGAATCATTGAAGCCAACCGCAATGAAGTGTTTCATAGAGAAATTATGAATGAAATGGGTGAGCTTGGTTTACTTGGCTCAACTATTCCGGAAGAATTTGGTGGTGTTGGTGCAAATTACACATCTTATGGCTTAGTCGCTCGAGAAGTAGAGCGTGTTGACAGTGGATATCGGTCTGCAATGTCAGTTCAATCGTCATTAGTAATGCATCCAATTTTTGCATATGGAGATGATGATCAACGAAATAAATATTTACCAAAATTAGCATCCGGAGAATTAGTCGGGTGTTTTGGTCTTACAGAACCAGATCATGGCTCTGACCCTGGTGGAATGTTAACCCGAGCTAAAAAAGTAGATGGTGGGTATTTAATTTCAGGTGCAAAAAACTGGATTACAAACTCACCAATTGCGGATGTCTTCATAATTTGGGCAAAATCAGATGCACATGATAATAAAATCAAAGGGTTTATTTTAAAGCGTGGCATGAAAGGGCTAGAATCCCCCAAAATTGAGGGTAAGTTTTCTCTGCGCGCCTCAGTAACTGGCATGATACAAATGGATGAAGTTTTTGTTCCAGAGGAAAATATCCTTCCAAACGTATCCGGATTAGCTGGTCCATTTGGATGCTTAAATCGTGCACGCTATGGCATTGCTTGGGGCACGATGGGAGCAGCCGAATTTTGCTGGCATGCAGCAAGGCAATATACTCTTGATAGAAAACAATTTGGCAAACCATTGGCGCAAACGCAGCTTATCCAGAAAAAATTAGCAGATATGCAAACTGAAATTTCCCTTGGGCTACAAGGATGTTTACGCATGGGGCGTTTATTTGATGAACATAAAGTTCCAGCTGAACTTATAAGTCTAATGAAGCGAAATAACTGTGGCAAAGCGTTAGATA
>Ga0209119_1000988_pt1 | contig 28835 bp, 6 predicted proteins | sample COG_03_FD_184747 | JGI IMG/M metagenome (GOLD analysis project Ga0209119, IMG submission 184747) | Pelagic Microbial community sample from North Sea - COGITO 998_met_03 (SPAdes) (version 2) | ecosystem: Environmental > Aquatic > Marine > Neritic zone/Coastal water | place: Helgoland, sampling...
CGGCGCTGCCCCCCTCGAGTTCCCCACCGCTTGCCTTGCTCTTTCCAGCCGCCGGAGGAGCCGCCGGAGGAGCCGCCGGAGGAGCCGCCGGAGGAGGTGGCACGGTGACCCACACCGGCATGAACAGCTGCATCGCCTTCGCCAAGACAACGCTCTCCAGGCGGAGCGCCTCCTGCTCCTCGAACGGCAAGAAGGACAGGATGCGCGCCCAGATCACGCACGCGCGGTCGCTGTGGGCGAGGTCCCCGTATACGGCGCCTTCGCCCATTTGGAGCAACCAGCGCTCAAAGGGTACCGCATGCTCGGCCTCGGAGTCTCCCTCGGCGGTTACCGACAAAGGCGCCGCCGAGGCCACGGGTTCGCCGCCCTCCGCGCCCGCCGCGCCCTCCGCGCCCGCCGCGCCCGCCGCGCCCGCCGCAGCGGTGGTGAGTTTAAGCCTCTTATTCGAAACGCAGTCCGTGCCACCGGGAACGACCGCGGGCTGCGGGTGGGGGTGGGTGGACGGGGGTGCGGCTGCGGCGGACATGGGTGAGTGTGAGTTGCGTAAGTGGAGTTGCGTAAGTGGGAGTAATGAATATATGAGATTGTGTGGTGGGAGCGGTGTTGCTGGCTGGAGAACAAGGATTTTCCCTACTGATAATTTATTAGATCCCATGGACAGTAGGGTTAAGTATGACCCGTGGGTTTTCCCAGAATTTTCCAAGACATTTTTATTTGGTAGATTAATTTTTGCGCAGGAAAAATCCTTGTTCTCCAGCCAGCAACACCGCTCCCACCACACAATCTCACATATTCATTACTCCCACACACACCACTTAGTAAGTCTCCCCCCCCCCTTTACAGCATGGCTGCGATGACGACCGACGTTCCTGGGCTTGAGCCCACGCGCGGGCTCTGGCCCGTGTCCAAGAAGCCCGAAGACGCGGAAAAGGACGAGTTCGTGCGCCTTGTGTGGCGCGAGCTGACGCCGGACGCGTTTACCACCATCAACAGCTTTGAGGAGTGGTTCAAGAAGACGCTGGTCCCGCGGACCATTGAGAGCCTTGGCGGCCCGCAAGTCGGGCGAATGCTGATTGATCTTACCTTCAACCATGGCGGGTTGAAGCATTTCATGCGGTGGGTAACGACGAAGTTCACGACTTGCAAGAGCCCGGAGGACATGGCGCGCGTGGATTGTGTCAACGATGAGCCTAAGAAGGCCCCATCCCGGGGGCTGTACCCCGTAACGAGGAAGCCAAGCGAGGACAGCGAGACCAAGGCGGTCTTTGTTCCCCTCGTGTGGGATCAGATCTCAAACAACGGCGTGTTCTCGAACATTGCAGAGTTCAATGAATGGTACAAGAAGATTGTGCGTAACATCGTGTCCGAGTTCGGCAAAGACCCAACCCCTGGGCTTATGGCGATTGAAGCGACGTTCGGGGGCATAAAGCCCTTCATGACCTGGGTGATGACGAAGTTCACGACGACGACGAGCCCGGAGGCGGCTGCCGCCGCGGCGCAGCGGCGGCGGGCGCGGCGGCAGCTCCGGAAGAAGCAGCGGAAGCAGAAGAAGCGCAGCGCGAAGGAGATTGAGGCGATGCTCGAGTACGGAAAGACTGAAGTTGTTATTTCCTCGCAAGCCAACTCGGGTTTGGTCCCGTACGTGTCGAAGGTGACGCACGAGTTGCTCAAGCCTCGGGAGGGCACGACAATGACCATCCAAGATCTTTCGGGGTTTCTCACCACGAGCGCGTTCGACGTCGTGGTTGAGCACTTGAGCGGGATGCCGTTTTCCGAGAAGGGCTGGCGCCAGTACTTGGTGGACAGGTTCTGCAGCAAAAAGATGACTCTCTCCGAGGAGATCTACGAGGGGGAGTTTCAGCATAATCTTCGTGAGATCAAGGGGCGCTACGGCAACTGGGTCATAAATAACTTTACTCGCCCGGTTGGCCCTTCTGCCAAGAAGTTCAAGTCCCTGCCCAAGTCTCTGCCCAAGTCCCTGCCCAAGTCCCTGCCCAAGTCCCACGACCCCGGGCATAAAGACCCGGTTGCAGACTGGGCCTTGAAGGAAGAGCTGCGAAAGGGCAGCGCCGCCTATGAAGACTCGGCGGCGTCCGCCGTTCAGTTCGTGGGAGATACCGGCATCTGTAAGTCTCACAAGACTTCGCACATCATGCGTCTGTTTCGGGGGGGGCCAGCACTAAAGCCCGGGCATGTGGTGTTTGAGAACTGCACGCCCGAGGAGGCCCTCCTTGCTCTGTGGAAGGAGGCAGGCGTTCTTGGTCTTGGCTGGTTGCAGCAGGACGGCAGCCCCCCGACGCTGGAGGAGTGCAGGGAGGCAGCGACCCGCGGCGGTGTGGACTACCTCAAGGGCAAGCCCATAAAGACGAGTTTCAAGGACTTCCCGGTGGTCAATTCGGAGGGCTACGACCGCGATAACGGAGGAACGGGGAAGATGCAGGAGGTCGCCGACATGTTGCGCGCCAAGAAGACGCGAGTGCGCGGGGGAGTGGCGCCCGACTCTGCGTCTGCCCCGCTGTCTGCTGCTGGCCCTGTGGTGGTGGCGGAGGTGGTGGAGGTGATCCCTCTCGCCGAAGCCGTCGCCGTGTCGGTGGACGAAGAAGGCCTTGCGCCGATGGCCCCTGTGGCCCCCACGGCAGAGTAAGGTCTTATCCGCCGTTCATAATGGTGCGAACAAGAAGGAAGACGAAGGAAGACGTCCACGAGCAAAAGGTTCATTATATGAAAATCAGAAATAAAAAAAACGGACGGGCCTTGTGTGCAAAATTACTATATAAACTCAAAATATATTCTCATTGATTGCGTGTTAGGATGTTTGCATGTCTTATTTCGTGGGTGGTGGGGCTACTTTTTGTGCATTTGCCAGAGGGGAAAACAAGCGGGCCAATTGTGGTGTCGGTGTCTGGTATCCTTTCTCTTTTTTAATACACTGTCTGTACCCAATGCTGTAAAACGTTCGTGTTGTTCTCCGCGCTGATTACCCCAGCCTCGTCGTCCTTGGCTGCCAGGCTGGTTCGAAGCAGGTCGGCATACTTGTAAAAGTTGGCGGCCCAAGCGGGCTTCGCTCCGGTCACGTGATCCGTCTCAATTTCCAACACCTTGTTTGCAAGAGTCGTGGAACAATAGGACACGACGAATCCCAGCACCCTCCCGAGGTCGGTAGAAGTATCAATCTTTGCCATGTTTTTTTCCCAATACTTCGTCTTGTCGTCTTGGTATTTTTCAAAGCCGCCACTCGCAGCGGCGCCCCTACTTCGCTTGCACTTGAACAGCCGCACGCGCTCCCTCACGCGCCGAGCGCGCAGCCTCCTTCGAAGCGCATTTCGAATTTCGTACAGATCGCACGTGCGTTTTTTCATGTGCCCCGCAGAGTCCATGCACAACACGTTCAGCGGGCAGGCTTTTTCTAGAGCCACCTTCGCTTTGTGCGCGTTCAGCCACGCGCTCGCGTTGGCGATCGAGCCCAGCGCGGCAACCGCGATTCTGTGCAGGTGGAAAGACCTCAGCTCGCACTCCAGCATGCTACGAAGCGCCTTTCTCTGAGTTCCCTTGACCTTGAACTGGACTTTGCAGAGGTACCCCGAGCCCGCGTCCTCGTTCACTCCAAAAACGAAGTTCAGCCACGAGTTGTTGCCGTTCTTGTGTTTCAAAGACACGGCCAGACGCTTAGGCTCCCCACCAGACACGACGACTGGGACCAACATTTTCTCACAAAAATGCGTCATGTCCAGCAGCTTGCCGCTTTTTTGAGGCGCCGTACACTTCACTTCGATCCTCTGCCACACCGTCCGGGCCTCTGGATCACCCGCGTCGAGCGAGGAGGAACCAATCTTGACGTCGTGGACCGGGCACATTCTCCTTATCGCGTTAAAGATCAAATTCGCTACGGAGATCTCCGACGGGAAGAAAAGATTGCTGGCCATTGATGACGACGACGAGTTTGGGTGCACCCCGTGCACGACGGCGTTCGTACCCGAGACGCAGACGCAGTGCTCGGCGTAAACGCGCGCGTCGGACAAAGAGAAACCACCCACCGGGTGGTATGGCCTCTTTGCCCCGCCCCCGGGTGACCCCGGGAGGCGCAGGCACTTTTTCCAAGCGTACGGCTGCGTGTCCGTCACACCCATGAGCTCTTCTCCTAGTGCTCCCGGTACGTCTTTTGGATCCGCGAAAACACACTCTTTCCCCGAGGCCTGGTCAACGACGCGAAACACGATGTGCCTCTTAAAGGAAGGCACGCTCGGAATCGGACTGTCGCAATGCATCACGCTGGCCTCCACGACAACGCTCAAGCCGTGGTGCTGCTGCCAGAACGCGGCGAGGGACGCGCAGCCCCCCCGAAGCTTTTGGGGGTCCAACTCTTTGGTCTCGTCGTCGTAGTCCAGAAAGGCTCTTTGAAACCCGGCGAAGATTTCGTGGAACGGCTTCCCCATGCACATTTGGTGCCTCTGCGCCTCTGTCACGATCTTGTACAACCTCTTTCGGTTGCTCGTCTCCAGGGCCACGACGAAGCGATGCTCGCCGGTCGTTTTCGCCAGCCCCGCAGCGGTAGAAATGGTAACTTCGAGGGCCCCGCCACGCCCGGAGCCAGACGACGGAGACGACGACGACGACGAGGAGGACGAGGAGGACGAGGAGGACGAGGAGGAGGCCATTCTTTGTTCGGGGACAAAACTCGCAAGAATGGACCTGAGCTCGGGTTTAACCGAGTAGGCCTTACCGTTCTTGTTGATTCTTGTGATTTTTTCGGGGAGTTTTGCCACGATTTCTGAAAATTCAGAGGGGCCTTTTTCAAAGGCCTCCATAAGGCACAAGCGCGCCTCGTTTGACGTAAGTTGCGGGGCGTCTTTCAGCTCGCCCGTGAGCATGTTCTTGGGGCTTGTTTTCAAGCGCACGGTGATTTCATCCCAGTCTTGATCACCCTGGCAGGCACACACGGAAGTGGTCATAAAGGCGTATTTCCCAGCCAGACCTCTGAAGATGGCCACTGTGGGCTTTGTCTCCACTTTCCACTCCGCGACGCCCGGAGTTGACATGGCCTCCGCCAAAAGCTCGTCGTAGGGGCGAGGCACAGCCGCGGACGAGACGGCGCCTCGAATTGCAAGCTCACCGTACACTTCGTGCTGCGCGACGGCACCGACGCGAAGCGTGATGGAATCGGTCTGCACCATGAGCACGATGTCTCCCCCCTCAAAGCCGCGTCGGAATTCGAGTTCTTTTTTCACCACGTACAGAGTGTTTTGAATCCTCGCCGCCAGCCCGATGTCGTGCAGGGCCCCGACGGGTTGGGTGTCGCGCCTGGCCTTTCTAGGAGTGCACAAGCCGTAGAAGCGGGTGTAGAAAAGCTTGAGGTTCTTGCTGCGCGCGGACGCGTCGTCGCTCGGAAAGGTCGCGTTGACGGTTCGAAGAAATTTGACTAACGCCACCCCCCTTAATTTTTTCCTCGCCTTTTCGTGCAACCATTTTTTAGGGTCGAGGAAAAGTCTCCGCAGGGGAAGAAGCGCTCCCTCCGCCTCTCCCATGGTCTCGAAGCGCTTGTTGTAGCACTGGGACAAGTCGTAGGTGATCACGTCGTTCACGAGGTAGGAGGGCTTTGGCTTCCTGTCGGGGTAGTCGCCCAGAGCCGGGAAGATGCGCGTGGTCACGCCCGTTTCCCTCCACCGCTGCAGGCTTGGTATCCCCTCAAAGTCAAGTAGGTCAAACTCCTTGTTCAGCCTCCGAACGAGACCGGACACGTAGTTCCTGTCCCCCTCCGTGAGTGTGGCGGCAAGCCACTTGCGCGCGCTTCGCAGCAACATCATGACACTCGGAGGGGTGGACCTGGCGGTAACAGTGGTAACAGTGCCAACGCTGCGCGAAGGGCGAAAGTTGTGACGAGGATTAACATGCATGATGGACGACCTAGAAAGAAAGTTCCAAACTCTTTTCGCGCCCTTTTTTTAAATAAACCACAAATCATAGGATTAAGTAATAAAATATAGAATATGTAAGTACTTAACCATACTACACATACAACTAAGTACTGATATGGATCTTCGGCGGAAAACTTCGATTTTTGGAGGGTGGTGTGTGCACAAAGATTTTGCCGTGTCACACACACAAATTTCCTCAAAAAAATCGAAGTTTTCCGGATCGGTGATTTAGTAGTTTAGTCTACAGTTCGGTACGTTTAAGTACTGTAATAATGTGTAATATTGAGTGTTTTAGTATACCTACATACATAAAAGTGGACCATTACCAGAAAAGAGCGAAAAACACTAATTGGGTACGTATTGATACTTAGTTGTATTAGCCCAAATTCACACACAAACTTTTTGCATTTCCGCCGAAGTTTTCCGGGCAAGTAGTTAAGCTACGATGTGACTATCCGTTAAAGTTTTGGTCCCTAGTTAAGCCTGCGGAAAAAATTCACACACACAAATGGTCTTCTTCCGCCGAACGGTTTCCCAGTACTTATTTGTACCGTAGTGCGCGTAAGTACTGAAACAAAGGGGTGCTTCTCAGATGGGGATATTTTTGTTTTTTTTTAAAAAAAATCCGCTTACATGCCCAGAGTGTCCGGAAGTCGCCGCCGCCGCCTGCGCCGTTTGTCCAAGCCCAAGTGTCTGTGTTCGCGCAGCCTTGGCGTGTCCGTGCGAGACCCGTCTGACTTCCGCCTTGTCTTCTGCAGCTCTGGCTGCAACAGGCCTCACTATTTACACGTGGAGTGCGCGGCGTTTTACTGCTCGGTGGTTCGCAGCTGCGGGCTGTGTCGCCACAAATTCGTTCAGAAAAGCGTGTCTCAGCAGAACCTTCTGCAGGCCATCTTGAAGCGCCGCAGCACTACCGCTTGACTGTTGGGAACTTTATGTCCAAGCTGATCTTGGATTTTGATTTGTCATCTCAGCGGCGTCGGGCAAACACCACGGCTTCGGCTATAAAGACCGTTCCAAACGTAAAAACGAATCAAGTAAAGGGGGAGGCGGAGAGCGCTACCAAAGCGGTTGCTGAGAAACCGCGCCCTCCACCGGAAGAGGCCGCTGGGTGGTTCTACCAGCTGAGAAAGCATTTCAAGATTACTCTTAGTGTTCTTGTGTTTGTCGTCGTGTTCTGCTTGTTCCTTTTCCTTTTTTTGGAAAGCGGTACGTACGGCACAGCCCCGTCTCGCGATCTTTTCGTGCATTCGTCTTGCACCACGCAGAACGCCTACGTTCTTTGCCATGCTGAATCGTGCAACCTCAAAGGCGCCTGCCATGGCACCGCAAAAAACATTATCTTCAGTTCTCTGCAATGCGCAAACGCGGTGCGAACCGTCGCAATTCACCAGGAAGACGGCACTGTTGAGAATTACCCGGCGCACTACCTGCGCGTATATAACAAGACTTCGTTTGCCGTTGACGGTAAGCGGGTTCTCTTTTTCCCAGTGCCGTCGTCGTGTCATGCGAGTTCGTGGGCTCGAGACAGCCAAATTAAAAGCGCCCTGTACAACAAGCTGCGGGGTTCCGTCGCCTGGGTTGCCTCCGAAAAGTTCAAGCGGTACAGCCTGTACAGCGGGGACCATCTTGTCGCCAACATGGAAGAAGACACGGTGCTCGTCGAGAAAGTCGGGCCCGAGCACTTCGTCTACGAGTTCAGGCTCGCTTGCGACCACTGGGGGCCGCGAGGGAAACTCTCCGTGTTCGGAGAGGCTGGCGGAAAGCGGAAAGAGGTCAAAGCCTTCGACTACTGTGGCTAGTCCCGCATTTGTTGCAATGTCTCTTCCCGCTTTGGCGGGGATGCTTGCACCCGCAGACGCTTACGCTCTGTCGCGCGCTTCCAAGCAAATAAAGGTCTGTTTCAAAGAGATTGGCTTTCGAAAAAAAATAAAATTCCCCAAGGCCTACTGCACCGCCGCGTTCTGCAAGGGCACGGAGAAGTGGGATCTCAGCATGGCTTTGTTTATCTACGAAGACGCGAACTGCACTCCGTACAAGACGAAAAAGAGGCTAATCGACAACCTATTTGTAAAAACCATGGACCGAGGCGACCTGGTCTATTTTGCAACTCAAACACAAAACATGCGGGTGCTCAGGATGGCTATGAATAAAAAGGCGGGTTATTTCCGAGACGACAAAGACAGCATTTTTTTATTTTAAACTAGTTCAAGGAAAGTATATTGTATGCAAAACTACGTGTATGACGCCCAACACCAGCAGCGCGTACCCGGTTGCGGAACCGGCTGGTCTGGCCTTTCCCGCCTGCCACTCTGCGGCGAACGTGTAGAACCAGACGCTCGACAGTACGAACAGGAGCTCCGCCGCCGCGGCAGCCTTGTGCTCCCCGCTGGTCTCCGCGCAGAAGCGCGCGGGGAGAGTGAGCAGACTCGCCGCAGCCCCAACTTTGCAGACCGTGGCCACGTCCCTTTTGGCGTTGGTCAGAGAGGTTGCCGCTCTGAGACAGGCCTCCGAGTACAGACCCCCCGCGCACATTCCGGATAGAAAGTCAAGAATGTCGAATTTCGAGCAGTACAAGAAAGCTGCGGCTCCGGAACATCCGTGGCCAAAAGCGACCCAGCGTTTCGTGCGCTCGTCTATTCTGTGCGAGAGCTCGCAGTGCCCGACCAGGCTGGCGATCGTGCCGGCGAGCGGCGTGGCGAAGAGGACGAAATCGTCAAAGCACAGGGACAGCGCAAAGAAGAAAGAGCACGTGAACAGGGCTACGTTCGAGCTTTGCGCTGAGGGGAGGCCCAACCAGACGCTTGCCGCGAACGGCGCAACCGCGTAAACGTGGGGCACCATTGGGAAAGCGCAAAGACGAGTCGCAGCGTACACGGCTCTCTGCGCGTCGCTCACGGGGAGCGCAGCGAGGCGGAGTCCGTCGTCCCCTTTGATTGTTTTTTTGTAAGAGCGGCGCGGGCTGAGCAGCCACCACAGCGCGCTGCAACAGTGAAAAGATAGGCATTCGAACGGTGTTTGGCTCGTCAAAGCCGAGATTAAACACGCCCCGGAAAGCAGCATCAAGAGGAAACTTCTAAAAGGTGCCTGGAATCGAACTATATATATGAACGATCTATTCAAAATGACAACCATGCGGTTTGCGTCAGTGTTGGCACTTTTGGCCCTCGGGCGGGCCACCGCAACAGCACGGTTTCAACTCCCGGAAACCCTCGAAGAGCTGCGTCTGTACATCAAGATTCTTTTAGATCCTCTGTACGCGCACAACCCAGTGTGCTCAAACGCCTCGGAGCCCTTTCTCCTTCGTTACGATACTAACGAGACCTCGCAAGAAGTTTACCCCGTGTGTTTGAGCGAGGATGAACTTTTCGCGCGCAGAGCGGACATGAGTATTTGCAACACAAAAGTCACTCTGGGCCTTCCCTACGGAGGTGGGTGCTCGCAGCACAATTTTTTAGACAGAACAGGCCCGGGAAATCTCAAACTGTTGTCCACCTTTGACGATCTGAGCAGTAGGGACGATATCATAGCAGTCCCTATACACAGGAACGTGCCGTACTACCATGGCACCATAGATGATAGTCCAGACTTCCCAACAGAAATGTACTACACGGAAGCAAAGTATCTTCCGTGCGAGATGATAACGATGACTCAAAACGCGCAAAAAAACACAGACACCCGCGCCGAAAACGGTAGAACAGGCTACTGCAAAGTTGAAGACGTCGTGAAGAGCAATTTATGCTGGACTGGGGTGGGCCAAGAGTCTGATCAAGGAAAAATGTTAGACGGCACGGGCTTTTCAACCCCCGAACCTTGTGATGTCATGCAGCACTTACAAAACAAGGGGTTTCACAAGTACAACGATATTTCTATTTACAATACGCCCGGCATTTTCTCGCAGGCAAAACAAATCAAGGTTGAAAAGAAAAGACAAGCTGCGAGTAAAGAGGCCCTTCAACAGGCGTGCAAGTTTGATACAGTCGTCACATTGCAGAACTTAACCACAGAGAGTTGGTACACGGGCGATGGAGGAAGTAGCAGTAACGGGTATTGGGCAAATATCGGGAATGTTGACAAGTGCTCTCAATCGAAAAATTGTTTCGATATGGATGCGAACGCCTGCAGCGCGGACAGCGATGATTGCAGCGTGTACAATGTCAAAAAGTATTCCTCCAAAAACACCGACAAGTGCTTTCACAAGAAAATTACAAGAACTTGGGATCCCGCTATTTCAGTAACATACAAGAAGCCCCCTGTCAACGCCTGGCAGCGTTCGGAAAACTACTACACTTTTACCCCCTCACGAAGAAATCCCACAGGGAGTAACGCTTGTGACGATTCTTCGAACCACGTAGCGTGTGTACAAGCCTGCTACGAAAGGTGCAGAGATATGAAGTTTCCGGCGTTTTCGGTGAATAATGACCGGGAATGCAGGTGCAGCGACTACTCTTATAACGTTTGCCCCGAAAATCACTGGTTCGGTGGGGGCGCCCGAAAATCTTTCACCATTTCGCCGCATTGCGACACTTCTGCCTGCATTGAAAAAACGCGTTACAGCGACGAGCTGCGCCCCTGCGACTTTAGCGCGGAATACAGAAAACACAAGTGCATGGAGACGTGCGCGGGCGAAAATGCGCTGTTCATGACAATTACCAAAAGCGGCGTTTGTTTATGTTCAAAGAAGAAAGCGGGGGCTACTAACGCCGCAATCAGGTTTGATACCAATGATGTTTGCCCCTGGTCAACTGCAACCCGTGTTCACACGGACCGGTCTGGTCGCATGGCCAATAAGGGTTACGAGGGCAATTCGTTTGTGACAACGGAGGACATTTTTACATATCAGCTCAAGTACAATTCCTACTACGAAGACGAGCGCACGCCTACGGACGGAATTATTATTTGCAAAAACGGAACTCCCATAGAAGAACTCAAAAATTGGTACTATAGACTAACCGGTGACAGTTTGGAAGAGACGGTCACTCTGAGCGAATTGAAACAACTGTACCAGGATCTTACAATTTAAAAAAAACATACAGTATATATTTTCATTGTGCGCTTATTATAATGTCACCTCTGTGTCATACTGTATCACGCTTTATCACACTGTGTCACACTGCGTCGTACTACTCGCGTCTTTATTCCCTATGAAATATACCGGCGGGTTGCTCGGGGGTCCCCTGGCCCTCATTTTGGCAATTGCGGCTATCTGTGCCGTAAAGGCAGACCGCACTCGCGATATCCCGAAGACTGTCGTTCCATACACTGACCCCTACGGCGCCACTGGCACCCCCGTCAAGTATTACACCGTCTTTGGGGGGTCTGAGTCTCTGATAACGAAAAGTGCAATATCCTCTTTGCTTAACAGGGATGATAGAGAGTACAGGCTGCACTCCGAGAAAGATTTGGCAGTTGGCAGCCACATAGAGCTGCCCGACAAAACATCATGGAGTGCAACGTACTGGCTGTACAGAGCTCAGCAAAGAAATTTTTTGTACGTGGCGGACAAACTACAGTACACCACAAAATTCGTCATGGGAACCCAAATGGACACGGGGCACAAAGCCGACGATCAAATTAGGAAATGGAGGGAAGACACGTTGGACCAAATAGACGAATACTGCGCATCGCGTACAGATGCTTCCAGTTTTCAGATTAGGGATAGCATGAACGCAGTCGAGCTGCTTAAATTGCAGTTAGAATGCCAAGAAAGTCTGTACACGGATTTGGGAGGAGTAGACGATTCCTGGTTCGGAAAAAGTATTCAAATTTTGTCCTCGACGTTAGACGCCCGCGTTTTAAATTTTTACGGGCACACAGATCTCTTCCAGGTGGAAGAGCACAAATGCAGTGAGCTAAAAAAAGCAACGAGACCGGACAGCACGATCTTGTACGACGACCAAGGCAGGGACTTCTTGGAAGAATACCCTGCGGAAACTACTTTCCCGTGCACGGACGAAACCGGCACAATCCCCGTCTGGTTCATGTGGCAAACGCACTCTCAGCACCAATCGTTTGCGGGACAATGCTTTTGCGGGGGCAACCGCGATGTGGTGTGCACAGCCTTTCAGTTTTGCCACGCGTCACGAGAACCCGGGGAAACAACGACGCAAGCGTTCTGCAATTACGCGCCGTCCTGCCCTACGTCTGTAACAACAGACATAGGGAACGAAAATAACTTTGCAACAACTACTTTTAATACTTACAAACGAGGACCGATCTGCGGACTACTCCTGCATGGACTGTATGCAGATTCAAAAACGGCTGATGGTGAATTTAATGCCATAGACAATGCGCAATTCACTTCTTACACGAATGGGTCATCAATAAGTAACAATCTCCAACAGCAATTGCAAAGTTTAAACGACGATAAAATCACAGGCATACTCGGTCACTATACTTCTTTTGTAAATGAAACGGGAGGGGTGTACAAAAATTGCAAGTGCGGAAGCAGCACTTGCCCTTTAAACGTAACTAACCAGTACTGCTTTTCTAACGACGCAGACTATCTCTGCTCGAACGCACCGTTTCAGAATATGAGTTCATACTCCAACTCAGCGTTAAACCTAGCAACTGGTACGGTTTCTTCAATGGATTACAGCTCTGATGTCCAACCGCATGAAGCTTCAGCCGTAAAAAGACTTTGCGGAAACAAGCTGTGCGACATTGGTGAGCTTTGCGACACGGAATACGGGTGTGTGCCCGTTCAAACATACAACTTTTCCGATAATGTTTTTCGGAGCGGGTATCCACAATGCCCCGTCAATGGCACAAAATGGATACAAGGTTACACTCACAATATTACCGAGTGCCTATGCAAAAATCAACTGTGTGGGGTAAATAAGATTTGCCTCCCCGAATTAGAGGACAAATGCCACACAGCACCCCCGTGCGACAATCAAAATGGCTCGGTTGTTTGTAATAGCACGTATTGCGGAACTTTCGGATCCTGCGCGTGCGGTCGTGAGAAGACGTGCTTAAACAATCAAACGTGCGCGCATTTCAACCCTACATTTACAACAAATACTAGTACGGCGTCTTATGAGTGTTTCGAGAAGAAGGTAGCTCTGTGCGGCGACGTGAACGGCATCGTTCGCACGAATGTATCGTGCTACTGCGGCAAAAGAAGTTCTAGCAGCCCAATTTGTCGACCTAATGAATATTGCAGGAAAGACCCCAACACAGGTGTTGGCTCTTGCCAAGCGTTTAAAACGTGCGAAAACGCGATGACAAATCTACCGGAACTGGAACAATGTTTTTGCGGCATTCTCTCGACAAAGAGCACTTCCACGACTTGCCAGAGAAATGAATATTGCTTCAAACATCCGAGCGGAAACTACGCCTGCGGCAGCGGCGGCGCGGGGGGGTCTGTCTTTCGCATTGCGGCAGATGGTGCGTCGTTAAACGCAGAACAATTGAGGGCGCGCAGTATTGAGAACATAACGTTTACTACTATTACAATTGGATGCCGCGACCCGACGGCGTGTAATTATAACCCAGCATTCGATTACGATAGCCGAAAATTGGCGGGGGAATGCAAGTACCCAGAATTCGGCAAAACATGCTTGGGAGACTGCATCATCAAGCCACCGAACACCGACCCAGACTGGGACGAAGACGTCGATGGGTGCATTAGCGACTACGAACCCCAGTTTGAGAACGGGAGAAGAAAGGGCTCTCAGTCCACTGAACTTGTTGACATCCCCGATAACAATTACCCAAACCGGCTCTTTGACGTGCAAGTCACCGGAACCGGCAACATGATACAGGTGCCGATTACAAAGGTTGCGAGAAAGTATTACGGGTGCCCGACAGACGAGGAAACAGCGTGCAACGGGCTGTACAATTATAGTACATTAGGAAATGGTTATTACGACCAAGGAAAAGACTGGCTCAAGAAATTCTGCATCTACCCACCCATAAACCATAGTTGTAAGGGTGGACCAGCTATCTTCAACGACAACTACCACAATTACGAAAGACACGTATCTACGCTGTTTTCTGGTACAAGCGCGCACGAAACCTACGACTGCGATACAACCAAATGCAATTACCACACCAACCCCGACAAATTAAACGAAACCTGCACAAAACCTACTACGGGCAAGAGCTGCGCGGGTGATTTTATAGCCCTCAACTATTCCGGGACAGAACGAGTCGCCGAGGTTGCAGACTGCCCCGCCGGGTACATCCAAACTTTCGAGACATCATCTGGAATCAGCGGTTATAACATTAATACAAACAGTTCAGCCAGCTTAACAACGCAGCGAAAGTGCGCGCTACAAACCACAAACCCCGAGTCCATGAAAGACCTGTACCACTACTTTGACGTTGAAATCGCAGACCACAACCTAGACCAATTGGGGCAGCGCAGGCGTCTGAGTCAGACAGGACGTAAATTATACGAAGACGAAGTAGTTGCAAACCTTTTCAGACTGACACGGAACAGCGTAGTGTGCAAAAACAGCGGTGATGGAAACCATTGCTCCGTTCAACAGGAAACGAAAAGTAGTACCGTGTACCAGGAGGTCGGGCGCACACGTCTAGCAACACAAATAAAATCGAACATTCACACTGCTCCCAAACAGAGGTCCTTAACATTCGAATACACCTACGACGAGCCGTTAGACAAGATTATGTCCAACACATATCAAAATCAAATTCGAACCGTCGCACACATTTTTGCGGGTGACGAAAACCTGGAAGGAAATGCTAACTATTTCTGGGAGAATCGAACGACGGGGGTCCCAAGCTACAAATTCTTCAATGACTGGCAGACAGGACAAGGATTGAAAATCGTTGACCACCCTTCTTCTTACGGAGACCAACATGAATGGAAGAAAAATTGGCAACCACAAACGGTGTACGAATTAGACCGTAGCGGGAATATCCAGATATCGTCAGGTTTCTGGAAAAGGGCGTTTTCCAAAGAATCAAACACCATTGCCGTGGAGTGGACGGCGCGGGCTTTGAAGAATACTGCAGAAAATCATCTCCACGCTCCGAACTTTAAAGAGCAAGTTGATTTTTATGCTAAAGATGACACGAAGTCCGAAGAGGAGCAAGCCAAAGAGAAGCTAAAGGGTTGGGGAAAGAATTGCGATACACAAATATCTGATGAAAGATACTCTCCGGTCATTATGAAATGTGACTGGCCAACGGAAATGTCCTCGGAATCCACCCAAAATAAGTTAGCTCATTTTGGACCAACGGTCACCGCCATGCACAAAACCCCTTCAGATAGCAACCCAACGCGTGGAAACACGCTCTCGTCGGTCTCGCACCTGCTCAGGTACGACTTTTATGGCTGGGAGACTGGTTTTTCCGATGGCAAAACTTTTTACTTGACGACGGACCCAGATTTTGGGAAGCCATGTTATGCTCAAATCACCACCGGTGGGCGGTACGAGTGGCCACCAAAATCTGGGGATTGGCACACCGAGAATTGTGATTTTCTTGCTAGGCCGGTTTACGATTTCATTCAATGGGAGAAAGCCAAGGGGTACAACCTCGATTTAAAAGTCAAAATTACACAGACGACACAGTATTGCAAACCAAAATTCTCAAGCCACAGTTACGAATGGTTTGACATTTATTTCGACAACGGATTTGGGAGACTCTACGATGAAAGTGGTTGGGCGGATTCCGAAGGCGACGTGTTTACTTATCCAGAGTGGTTAAAGGGTTTCACCAAATCTTATAACGAGGATGGTGCTAATTTAGTGCTGGGGGATTTGCCAGAAGGAATGAAGGGAAGTTCATACGGTGAGAATGGTACGTATAATATTGGGAAGAGAGCCCATTTGGGAGGTTCGGGTAAATCTGAAAAGAACGAATATCTGTACAACGTGGTAATAAAGGATTGGTACGATGGCCCGGACCAGTGCATTGACAAATGCTTAAGTAGAAATTTCCCCTCGGCAATGTATAGACTCCACGGGCTCTACGGCATCGATTGGGAGGACACAGTCGAACAATATGGCAAGGAGAAAGGCAATACGTTCCAGTTTGGCCCTGATACGCAAGAGCAACCGGGAAACATGCCCACCCACGCAACGTGTTACTGCTACACGACGCCTTTCGTCTCCTCAAGCGACTATGTAGAGTACGACACGGACACCAACACTCGTTATAAATGTGATAGTTCCAACGAATATAACCAGTATTATAAAAAGGTAGACAGTTTGTGGGAACATTTTGACGTGACGTACACGTTTTCCTGCGAAGCGGGCACGTACTACGCAACCAGCACAAATGTTAGAATGGACAACGACGACGACGCCGCCAGTGCGTCGTTTCGTTGTTCACAGTGCGAACCGGGGACATTTTCTCTGGAAAGCTTTCCCGTCCACTTCATGGACGGTAACTCGTGGGGATATCTGAAGGGGCCAAAATGCCAACAGTGTCCCATTGGGTCGGAACCCGTCACCATGCTGGGGCACACGTACAAAATATACCGCGAAGGCGAGACAACCATTTACGACAAAGAAGGTGATGAAACCATAATGACTCGAGATCAAATCAAAGAAGCAAGCCATGCGTCCATGTGCAAAAAATGCCCTTCCGGGCGCGTGGACGGTCGTACCCTCGGATTCGATGTCAAAAAAGGCTGCGTGAGTATGCCGCTGCCGCGCATAAAGCAATTTACTTTTAAACGGAAACCCATCAATCCGTGGTACTGCAAAGACAACCAGAAAATGTATTGCGCCTCCAACAAATTTTGCGTGGCGGACTGCTCTGCCTGCGCTGGCCTTGGAGCGAATGACACAGTCAATTCTGAATGCGTAACTCCGAGCGTGGCCAATTGCGGTTTAACGAATTCTTTTTTGTGCAGTCAAACCGAGAGCAAAAGCTGCTCTAACGACTGCAGCGATTGCAGTGGCTTGCATGCTTTAATTACACGGGGAGGTGTCACACAATGCGGGCCAGCGACCCCAGACATCTGCAAAGACGACGACGGAAAATTTTTTTGCCCTGCTGATACAACGTGCAAGACGGGCTGCTCTGGCTGCTCGGGTTATACTGCAACTGCACCTTTTTCTGTTGGTAGTGGTAATAAATGTACCACTGCCGAATTTAAAGCAAAATTTCAATGTGCAGTAAAAAACCAAGTATATTGCCCTGCGGATCAAGAATGCAAGCCCTTGGGTGACTGCTCTGGCTGCTCGGGCCATCCTATCCCCTTTTATGCATTCCCTCCTCCAGAATTCAACATAGTGCGAGAATTTACCACCATGGTTGCCGAATGTACCGAATTCACGGATAGTACAGAAGTCGCACGATTCAAATTACAGTATCCTTGCGCAAATATACGAGGATGGAAGCCCTACCTAAAATATAACGAGTACAAATGTAGCGCTTGCAACACAAACCTTCAGACACACACGCAGAAGCATACCTGCCGCATGCCGAGCGGTAATTTTGAACCAAATAAACCGACTTTGACAGCGCGTCTCAACCCTACTGATTGGGAAGTTGCGGTCGCTAGCGGAGATGTGTGCAGCGGAAATTGGAAATGGCCACAGGGGAGCGATTATGTAAAATCCAGGACTTCGTACTACAAAAGAACATGGTTGTTCAGTACCCGCCGGTTCTTTTGCCCCAACAATCAAATATATTACCAGTATAAAAACCCTGATGATTTTGCAGCCGATTCAACTATTATTAGTGATTTCAAGAACAGAGAACCACACGAAGTAAACTATGTCGATGGCAATAAAAAACTTCTGACCCTCAAGTGTTCTGATGGTTATGTAACTTCAGATAGTGGGTTGTCAGCGAATGGCGGGAACAGTCAAGACGTCAATGACGCTTACATAGCCTACAATAACGCCTTTCGGAATAAATGCTGCGTAGCTGACTGTGGCACATGTAACCCTGAGAATCGCCCCACGGGTGGCCAGGACGCAGAGTATCTCATACCATACGACGGATCTACAACCCTAAGTGGTTTTGCATACTATTTGAACAGAAATACTTCTCTGGCCAATATGTGTGTGCAAATCCCGGTAAAAATTGCGAGCGCGCTAGCTTGCAAGTACGACGCCAACAAAACGTATTGCCCTTTGGATCAAACGTGCAAGACGAACTGCTCTGACTGCTCGGGTTTTCCTATCGCTGTTTCTAATGATAGTGGTAACAATTGTACCCTAACCCCGATAACCCCGACCTCGTCCGGGGCGGGGCAAAGTCGCCGAGCGTTGGCGAGTTCCGCGAGTTCCGCGAGTTCCGCGAGTTCCGCGAGTTCCGCGAGTTCCGCGAGTTCCGGAAGTTCCGGAAGTTCCGCGAGTTCCGCGAGACAGAGGCGAGGGCGAGCGTTAACGGCTGGTGAGTTACCACAAGATCATTATTGTAAGGATCATTTCAACAACAACAATCTAGCTATTCAAAGCAGCGCCCCTATGGAAAATAAGTTCTGCGAGACAGGCGTGACAAAGCAAGAATTCAATATAGTAATTTCCTTAAGTGATTTTATCAATGATTTCAAGAAATTCAATGCGATAGGTTCTGCTGTTTCTGAAGAAAGACATTACTACCGGTGCCCGTACGACTACGAGCCCGACTGGAGCTACTATGCAACGTCAGCGACACGACCAAAGAATTTTAACCACGTAACACATTGTATTCCGTGCAACAAAGGCTCCGCCTACCACACAGACATAAACGGGTACGGTTACCCAATGTGCAGCAACTGCCCTTACGGGAAATTAAATTCCAATCATAAGTATGCCCTTACGATCGGTTCAAGAATACAATCAGACGCGGAATGGGGTATAGAGGATACAACGTTTACATATAAAATCTCTCCAGCATGGTTTCGCGATTCGAGGGGGACCTTTTGGAATACAGACAAGAAGGAACGCTATTGTAAACTCCTATTGGGGAACACTGCATCCCTAGACGACAATATTTGCACGGTTGAACGCGCAGCAAAGATACGAAACACATTTTTGTTAAAACAGAAAGAGAAAACATTTCCTAGTGATTTTCCCGCAGAAGGGGCAGATGCAGACCACTGCAGCGATGTTACAGACTCGCGGGACGTGAGCATTACAGAATGGACATGTACCAAAAATCCCGATAAAGTTGATTATAAAGTTTATTGCCCTGACGAACAAAGAGACTTTTGGTATACTGGTGGGTATATGGGCGACAAATGTCCGTGGGTTGAGGATTTTAGACCCAGGCATTGCTACGCTCTTGCAACAAGAGGCGACGGCGGTCAACTGTCTCTTACACCTGTTTATAAATTAATAGATGGTGACTTTCAACAAACTCCCATTGAGATAGACGCGGTAGAGACAAAACCACGCACTGATGGCCGCCTCAGTGGTACTCCCTACGGGTGTTACGTGGACGATGTCAATAACATTAAAACATTACGCTGGGGCGGGTACCCCCGTCAATTTTACAAGCATTATCCACATCCGATGGGGTTTGGAAGTGTTGGTCGTAGTCCTATTCTGATAAATTATACATATCAGACAGTGGATGAATCAACAAATAAATCAAGCATAAGCAGTTCAGTTATCCAGGAGGCGACTGATGACTTTAAACACGGACAAGACTGTTCTATAAGTGGCATTTACGTGTGTTTATGCCCCAAATTGAAGTCGTATGGACGGGGCTATCCGGCCTGTGAAATCACCAATACGACATCAATAGTTCCAGATACATGCGAACACGAAGAAAGAATAGAAACACACAAAGGAATACAAGCCAACGCGGTGTGGTCTCTACGGGCTCAGACGTCTTACGAGTACCACAGACTCCCTTCGACCAATACATTTTACAGCTGGAGGTCCACGGGTCCTCTCCAGACGTGCCCGGAGGGTACGGATATGCACACAAACGAGAAACAGGACACACTAGACGTCAAAGGAGGCGTAAAAGAGAGCGACGACCCAAACGAGTTCAGTTTAAAATCTTACATAGAAGGATGTAAGAATATCAAAATAGCGGGGGAAAAAGACGGATCTCGGAAAATCGAGTGCGAGAGCATAACCGAAATCCCGCCTATGGCGTGGGGGAAACGCGCGAAAAACGGTTACTTTGGCGCAAAGTTGTATACGCCCGGGTGCTATGCGTGCCCCGAGGGAAAGTCTGCCACTGGCTTGGATGGTTGTAAGTTGTGCGCGGCGGGTTTCTACCAAGACGTCAAAGGAGCCGCCAAATGCAAATCCTGCGAGCCGGGGAAGTTTACTCGAAACGCCACCTTCACAACTGCGTGGGGCACACAAGTCATCGTTCAAGACTTTGCAAAAAAACGCACTGAGTGCCAAAGTTGCGAGCCCTTCGTCTGGCGGTTTCCGGTAGAAAATTACAGACAAGACGGCAGCAACTGCTGGAAATGCCAAGTGGGGAAATATATAAAAACTGCCACGGAAGTCGTTGGTTCGAGCATTCAAGGTTTAAATACTGATGATAACTACTGCCGCGAATGTGCGCCGGGCTATTGGACCGGCGAGATGGGCGCGAACAAGTGCAAGATGTGCCCGGCAGGTAGAGCGGAGCTTCTCGAGATAGTCCCGTTGGCGCCAAGTAGCGCATCGGACACCACACTCAATGTGGTGAGCATCAACCCCTCGTCTTCGTATTTCGATAAAACATCCAAAGCTCTCAGCATTAAAACGAGTACTACACATTTTCACGCAACGTGGACCTACTCTCCAATCGATAGGAATTCGGATATCAAGTGGAAGCCATTGCAATCGAACAGTACCAACGGTACCCGTTTACAAACCAAACAAAGGGACGTCGATGGGTGCATAAATAAGGCCAAAGAACTCCTTCGAAATCAGTGGGTACAGTCGGAATACCCGTCGGGGTCTGAATTAACAACAAATAGGCACTGGGGTCCTCAGAACGGATTAGGGAGAGTCAGCTATTCCATAAATTCCACTTACATCCAAAATAATCCGAGAGTCTTCAACAGCCCTCGTTCTTTGGATCAGTGCGCGAAGTGCCCTCCGGGTTACTACCAAGACGAAACGGGCCAGTCGTGGGGTGTGGTCTCGGTAGAAGAAGGTAAAAACCGCCGCTTTCGGATAGAAGATACGTATACTTTCTTCTTCCTTTATCAAACTCTGAATCCCGCTGAGTTAGACTTTCCGATGCCCGCCGACTTAACCCTCGAAAGCGAAACGCACAAAACAACCCTTCTGGGTTGCAAGAAATGCTCAAAGGGCACGTTCAACGCCGACCCCGGGCGTTCTACGGCGTGCGAAGTGTGCCCCGCGGGGTTCAGCACGAACAACAAAGAAGCCGCGTGGCGGTGCGCGGATTGCCCAAAAAGAACGTATTCGAACTTCAACCAGGGAGTTGAATACTGTACTCTGTGCCCAGCGGGGTGGGGTCAGAACACTACTGGTCAGAAGCACTGCGAGCCGTGCGTGTCTGGCAGGTACGGAGACGACGGCGTGTGTCTGGATTGCACACCCGGGCAATTTCAAGACGAAAATCTGCAGACTAAATGCAAATTGTGCCAGAGCGGACGTTACACCAACAAGAACGCCAGCAAGGGGTTGTTCTTGTGGAGGTCAGAGGGTGGCACCGCGTGGTGCGAGAGCGCGTGCGAGCCCGGCTGGACCACCATGAGCGCGGGCAGTAGTTCGAACGATCATTGCTATGTACCCTGTCCGATAGGGCGCTACAGCTCCGGGTTTGGCTGTGAGCCGTGCAATTCCGGGACATACTCAGACCGCATTGGACAGAGCTCGTGCAATGAGTGTCCTAAGGGCACATACACCTCGTCGGGAGACAGTGACGCCGGCGCGTTCATGTGTGTTACTTGCTCCTCTGGAAAAGATTCGCTATTCACGAAAACCATGAGCGAATCGAACTGCGTGGATTGCGCCGTTGGGAAAGTGAAACCGGCAACAAAGTGGGTCGGCGACGACGACCCCAACAGGTACTTGTGCCTGGACGTGCAGGCGGGTCTTTACCAAGATGAACCCGCACAGAACGCAGGCAAACTGTGCGCGTCTGGTAAATACTCGGACGAAGACGGGCTGACAAGCTGCAAGAAGTGCCCTAAGGGTTACTTTCAGGACAACACAGAGATCGATAAACAAATTACCCTTGTGTGCGACGCCTGTCCGCGGGGCAGGTACGGGGACCAAACTGAAGTTGTAAGCGAAGACAACGTAAATGGAAAACACTGCAAAGCCTGCGAAAAGGGGAAGTACTCAACGTTCCCCGCGGAAACGCTCGCCGAATCTTGCTTGGATTGCAAAGCCGGGTTTTACAGCGAACTTACCGCGCAGTGGTCCTGCGAGATCTGCGAACAGGGAAGATACCAAGATCAGGAGGCGCAGCCCAACTGCACGTTATGCTCTGTGAATACATTTTCGGCGACTGAGGGAAATACGAACTCAGGCACGTGCCAACAGTGCCAGGGGGGGTTCGTCACGGACTTAGCCGGAGGAGCGGCGTCTTGCGACATTTGCGACAAAGGGTACGGCTACAATCCAGATGATGACGACTGCGTTTTGTGCAGCAGCTCTCTCGGAATGTGGAACGACGCGGCGGCGGCGCCTGTCCGGCGAGGCGGTATATGCAAAAATATCGTGTGTCCGAACGGGCAGGGGTTTTCCGCCATTTTGGCGGAAAAGATCGTCATTGCCCACAACATTGTTGGGAAGACTTCGACATTTTGCGAAAAGTGCGGCAAGGGCAAGTACAGGAGCGCTCTGGCGAGCGTCAACGTGGGCCACGAGGACATTTGCCAAAACACGACGATTAGCTACCCCGCCACCGAGGAACAAAGAAACGCCCTCGGGTTTGGGGAGTACTACAGCTATGTGCCGTTCGAGGACGCGACCGTGAAAACGGCAACCCTTTGCAGTGATTGCGGCACTAGTTTTTGTTTCAAGCAACGTCTCGAGGACGGAGGAAAAGAAACTTGCAAAAGCTGGCAGGGCATACCCGATTTTTCAAATAAAAGAGACTATTTTGGCAATAGCACAAGTCGCTGCGAGTACAGCAACCATGATATTTTGTCGTCGGAGAGTATTCTGGCGTCCTCGATAAACACTGACTATTGTACGAACGCAATGATCGGCTGCGCCGACCCTCTGGCCTGCAATTACGACCAATCCATATCGTTTCAGGACGTGTCTTCATGCGAATATCCCGCGGCAAACGCCTACTGCAATGAATCCGCAACTGCAAAAGAATCTTGCAAGCACGGGTTTTCTGGGATATCCGTAGCGGATAGGGGTTTTGAATGCGTCGCGATCGGCGCGCGCGACGGCGACAGCGTTGAAAGGGAAGATCTCAAAAACACTGTTCAACGAATCGCTAATCTGTACTACGAAGACGGAGGTGGGTACCCTACAATTGAAGATAAACTCTACGGGTTCAGAGAGTACGCGGTTCATCTCATGCACAATCTAAAAGATAAACAAGAACAAGAAATTGGTGGGGAGGGGTGGTTTTACGAACAAGAGTTTTCCGCTGTTCGCCAGTACCTCAGCATCGAAATGGAGGGCAGCCACACCGGGCCTCGGAACGAGTCGGACAATAGGACGCGACTTGTAAGTTTCGGACCCGACAATTCCGCCCACCATGTGACAAATCTTCAAGGCTTAGATTACTCCAACGAAAACTGCCCAAATAAGCCTTGCGTAACGTTCGACTTGAGTCTTCAGGACGATTCATCAGTGTACAAATATGTGCTGGGCTGCGACGTCGGGTGTTGGAATGTGTTGGGATATTCGTTGGATAACCCGCTGATACGACAAATCGGGGTTGAAAGGGGCAAATACGCAATGGCTTGTTGGGACAAATCCACATCCACGTGGACGCACGAGGTTGTGCTCTACAAAGGCGATACTTACAAGTGCAAAGACGAGCCGTTTTTAATCGGCAGTACGGAACCCAAGGACTCCCCCAAATGCAATAAAGCCCCACCGAAAGATAACAGAGACGCCTGCAACGAAAACGAAGAGCATACGTTGAACACCGGGTGCTACTATTCTTTGGAGCACCGCTACTGCGACAACGTAGAAAACGTTGGTCTGCGAGGAAGGTGCAAAAATGATATTACAGCCCCCTATGAACAACACAGCGACTGTAATGGAGTAGGCGGGTGGCATGGCGGTGCATACTGCAACGACGTGTGCGACGAACTAGAAGTAAAGGGGTGTACGACCCAATATTATCCTGGCAATGGCAACAATGAAGCACACTGCTCGTACAACCCCTTGGCTACGTACGACGACGGCACTCAGTGTCCTTCTCAACGCGAGTTTCTCTATAATTTAGACGCCGAGCAAAACCTTAATATCAAAAATCTTAATGACAGGTGGAGATATTTCAACTGCGAAGGAAAGTGCAAACATAACAAAATTCACCCCGACATAACAGACTTGTGCGATGAAGAAGAGACAGAAGGCTGTATGGACCAAACTGCCTGTAACTATAATTCCGCAGCTACGTACAATGATGATTATGCCGATTTAAATATAGTGAAAACGCAATGCTATTACGCAGGCGTGCGCAACTCCGCCCAGCTAGATTATCGTTACAAAGACTGCTTTGGAGTTTGCATAAATGATAACAGAATGGTTACAGAAACGGTGGGCGGAGACGCTGGGTCCGACGAGGTGTGCGACGAACAGCAAATGTCCTGCCATAATACAATTGCCTGCAACTACAGAAAGGAAGAGGCCCTGGAGAATCCGATTTCCAACGAGTCCATGTGCGAATTTGTGAAACTAGACGACGTCGAGTTGAACAGGTCCATTTGGACGTGCTGGAGCGGCACAATAAAGCAAGAGAGCGGCGTTTGCCAAAACGACGACGACGGCGACGGGGTGTGCGACGAATTAGAAATCGAACCAGCTTGCAAAGACCAGCGAGCCTGTAACTCTGACATCGTCGAAACCACAAACGAAAACAACTCTCTGTGCGTCTACCCACACCGCTACAGAAAATGCCACCCAACCAACATAAACTACAAGGGGGAGTGCATACAGCCAACAACGTACCAGGGTTGGTGCTCGGAAGAGGTAGAGTACGGTTGTATGGTCGAAACCGCCTGCAATTTCAACCCGAACGCCACGCACGATAAAGAGGGTGAAAACACGCCGTGCGAATACGAAAACCAAGGAAACTATGCATATCGTTACTGCAACAGGACCTGTATCAACAATAACTTAATTTTGAACAACGAATATTGCGACGAAGAGGAAAGGGGCGTGTGTATGAAACCCGAACATGAGGAAATTTCGGACGGCATTAAGGCCTGCAACGTGGACGACAACGTGGAGAAGAAATTCTACCACAACGAGTCCGTGTGCGAATACTCTTCGCTCAACAAAACATGCAGCGGCTTTTACCAAATCGTTCTTAAAAACCCATTGGACGGGGAGTACTGCACAGACGCAGGGAACGCGAAAAACATTCATTTAATTTGGCCAAAGAGCGTGAATTTCCTTTTCAAATCAAACACGTCAGATTGCGCCGACGGTTACCAAACTCAAATCGCTCAGAACATCATCGCAGAATACGACCCTTCGAAAGTGGGCCAAATCGCAATCGACGATCGGTGGGTGTCGATAAACACGATAGGCGCAGACCCAGGCGAATCGCACTGGATTACCGACTGCGACGACTCAACTCAGGTTGACTTTGAAATCACGTGCACGGGCACCGTCGGGTGCATGACACCAACCGCCTGCAATTACAACCCAGTTGCGGACAATCAACCTGAGGGGGTCACGTGCCAGGAAAACGATTGGTGTGGGAAATGCGGGGGTATGACTAAAAACCAGTATAGGGATCAGTTCTCCTGTCCAGAAAAATATTACACGGGTTGTAAAAATCCAGATGCCTGCAACTACAACAGTTCAAAGAAAGTTCACGACGAAACCTATTGTGAATTACCTGACGAACAGGGTCGCAAGTGTTTGGCCAAGTGCCCAGGACCTGAGTGTGTCTGCCCCGAAGAAGAGACTTGCCTCGACATGAGCTCGGGGGGGTGTAATTTAGACGACGACACATGTACGTACAATGCAGATGATGTTGTTATTGGCTGCTACTCACCCGGTAACAACATATGCAATAATGAAGAAGTACCCGGTTGTCGAAATTCAGATGCGTGCAATTACCGAGCTAGTGCCACATTTCACGCAGAATCACTGTGCAAGTTTCCCGGCGAAGCAAGCAATGATTTCAAGGACTGCGAAGAAACCTGCTTGAACGACGTCAACGGGAACGGGATGTGCGACGAATTAGAAATGGTGGGCTGCCTAGACCCCGAAGCATGCAATTACGCCTCGTCGGCTACTCTTGCAAGCGCGTGCAACCCTAAAGACTGCAACGGGGGGTGCAGCGGCAGCGACACAGGTCCCTACTCTACGTACTGGAACGAGGAGTTGAAGGGCGACTGTTGTTCTTTTAGAGACTGCTTCGGAAACTGCGCAGACGGCAAGAGCGATTACCCAAGGGAAGATTGCGCAAACGAGTGCGATGGAGGCAGAACCAAAACTTACGTTGTTGTTGGAACAATATATGATGCTTCTGACTGCTGCGTTTCTGATGACAGAGACTGCGAAAACGTCTGCAACGGAGAAAAGAATATTGATAGGCTGGGCAATTGCAGGCACCCCAATCAAACCGATTATTGCAGTGAAAACGAGGATGATGATCGGTATTGCGACCACGCCATACCAGATGAAACTGTGGACCCCTGTATCCGGGAAAATAATAAAAATAATCTGAACACCGACGGCTACGATTGCGCGGGCGAGTGCAACGGTAACAACAGCAACAGTTACTCTGACGCCGAAGGCAATTACTTTACAAAAACCGACTGCTGCACGGACGCGAAGCGAGACTGCATGGGCGTGTGCGACGGAACTGCCGTGAGATTGGACGCCGGAGACGCCGGAGGCGCCGGAGAGTGCTGCGACGGTATTAAAACTAAAACAAACCAATGCTGTAAGAACGGCGACCAAGAAGACGCAAACGGGGACTGCTGCGCGGGAACCGCCATGGGTTGTGATGACGTGTGCAATAGCGGTTTAACACAAGATATCTGTGGTTGCGGAATTGGCATGCCTGCGGGATATTGCGACTGCGACAAGACGAAAAGTCTGGATGCAATCCAGGACTGTCTGGTTCTTGATAGCCCCGTAAGGTGCACAGAAGACAAGGACAATGATTTGATATGCGACCACTATCGACAAGGAAAAACCAAGGACTCCTGTGTCCGGGATCTAGACCTTCTCCACGTGAACGAGGCCACGGGCCTGGATTGCAACGGAATCTGCAACGGTGGTCATATTTTAGACAATGGAATACCACCAGCTCAGCAATGCTGCCTCGAAATTCAAATGGGGTGTGATCGCATTTGCAACAGCAAGAAAATTGACGATTGCGCGGGCGAGTGCGATGGAACAGCAGAAACGAACTGCCGTGATGATTGCATTACAGATACAGCGCGAAACGTCGAAGGATACACAGCTCTGGAGGACGACAACAATGACGGCACTTGCAACGTTGACGAAATAGTCGATTGTAATGACCCTCTTGCGTGTAACTACAACGAAGAAACAACCGAGGAGGACGAAAGGCTGTGTTTGTACAAAAACGTTGACACTAGCTACACCAAAGACGGCGAGTCTGTAAACCAGGACCTCCGAAATTTCAACTGTCCCAGCACGCCTGGCGAACTCCTCAGCGGCGGATGCATTGACGAAAATCCCTACAACGGGTACTGCGACGAGCCATACGTTGGCCGTAACTCTGAAACAAGGGGCTGCTCACTCCGGAATTTTTCACAGTCGTCAGAAACGCCATGTACGCAGGCTAAATCGGGCCAGGAAATGTACGTAGCTGCCAACTCCGTGACAATACACGATCCTGAATATTGCAGGTTTGAGACGGAAATTAAAGACTGTTTTGGCGACTGTAAAAGTGGCGACAAGGACCAAGACGGAATATGCAAAGAAGAGGATAAGTGCTTCACATCTAACCCCTGCCAAAACAATGCTACCTGCGAGGACACGCTTGGTGGACGGGGCATGAAATGCGTTTGCCAGGATGAGTGGACCGGGGAAAACTGCGAAGAGCGACCACAATGCACGGAAAACCACATGAGTTGTCTTAACGGGAGAGTAAACACGGACTTAAAAGTTCCAAACTGTCAGTGCATTTGCAACGCAGGGTTTGAATTGAACTCCGAGGGAACGTGTGTGGACACAAACGAGTGCTCCCCCAGCGACGGTTCGGGGAACCCGTGCGTCCACGGAAGTTGCACGCAGACCACTACTCCTGGAGGGTACAACTGTGATTGTGGCAACACGGGCTTTTCCTTTGACGAAGATGCCAAATCCTGCACCATTTGCCCTGCGGGCTACGGTTGGAACGGGAGAGAGAATGGCGCCTCCGCGTGTGTTGTGTGTGAGTTTCCACAAACGCAAAGCAGCACGATTCATACGTACAAATGCGAACAGCAACAGTGCCCCGGCGGGAAAGAACGCGTTACATCCGGTTCCACGGAATTAAACCCAGCCGTGGACAACGCCAACTGCCGGTCGTGTTCTTCCACTCATTCCTCTCCCCCGGGCGAGGAGGATTGCAAGGAAATTGAGTGCCCCGCGGACACTATGAAGCGGAAATCAACCGAACACCTAGACCAAACGCTCGAGCACTCACATACAGATAACTGCGATTTCAAAACCTGTGAGGAATACGGACACACGTGCACCTTTGGCACATATATTGGGACTGTCTCCAGCAATAATTGCGGGTGCAACTGCGCGGGAACCGGCTACTCTGGACCCAAGTGCGAGACCGACGTGGACGACTGCACGCCCAACCCGTGCCACAACGAGGGCACGTGCACGGACAAAGTCAACGCGTTCACGTGCGCGTGCGCCGCCGGCTACTCTGGACCCGCGTGCGAGACCGACGTGG
>Ga0209119_1000990_pt1 | contig 28798 bp, 19 predicted proteins | sample COG_03_FD_184747 | JGI IMG/M metagenome (GOLD analysis project Ga0209119, IMG submission 184747) | Pelagic Microbial community sample from North Sea - COGITO 998_met_03 (SPAdes) (version 2) | ecosystem: Environmental > Aquatic > Marine > Neritic zone/Coastal water | place: Helgoland, sampling...
TATCATCCGGAGCATCCGTTGGTAAATAGATACCTGCGGCTACCCAAATCTCCTTCCCTACAGTTGCACAGTCCATAGCACCTTGCAGGGTGGTAAACGCATTGGCCCAGTTTTCTCCTGTATTATTGCCCATAGCAGCAACGTTAACATATAAACGAATAGCGCTTGCACAAAGTGGTAGCTCATACGCCCCTACATCTACAATACTGCCAAATATCCTTGCAGCACCTGTACTATCATAGGGTATCTCTTCGGCGGTATTGCCATCTCCATCCAAATCTGTAGTGTCCGCAGGGAGCTGGTCGTTGTTTCCACTATCAATCAAATCGCTTCCTACTGCAGGAATCAAACCATCATCGGCGGTACGCCAAATCCCATCAGGCCCCTCGGGATCTGAAGCATTGACAAAAAGGTCGTTTGATGCCACTCCATTTAGATCAATAAAAGGGGTTCCTGAACTAATACTCCCGCCTGAACCGTCTGAGGCATTGTGGGATGAACTAGTATCGATAGTTCCACGAATATCCGGTTCAGTAGCTGCTGTATTCCTATAGAATACGGTGTTGTTAATTATTGGAGAGGAGTTATCGTTATACATCCCCCCGCCTTGGGTAGTAGCTTCATTTTCACTAAAAGTGGTATTGCTGATGCTTGGGGAGGAGTTTTCGCTATACATCCCCCCACCGTAATCAGCTTCATTTCCGCTAAAAGTGGTATTGATGATGTTTGGGGAGGAGGAGGAGGAGCTTTCGTTATACATCCCCCCACCGTAATCAGCTTCATTTCCGCTAAAAGTGGTATTGATGATGTTTGGGGAGGAGCTTTCGTTATACATCCCCCCCCCGCCGAAATCAGCTTCATTTCCGCTAAAAGTGGTATTTATGATGTTTGGGGAGGATAAAACGTTATACATCCCCCCCCCGCCGAAATCAACTGAATTTCTACTAAAAGTGGAGTTGATAACGCTTGGGGAGGAGTCGTAGTTAAACATACCCCCACCGCCGAAATTGGCTGAATTTCCACTAAAGGTGGTGTTGATGACGCTTGGGGAGGAGTCGTAGTTAAACATACCCCCGCCCTCAAAACGGAAAAAGTCACTTCCATCATAGGAAATGGTTGATGAACCATCGGCATTCCCGCCTTCAACAGTAAATCCATCTATAAGCGTAGTGCTGTCTAAACCAGATGTAATGAATACATGATAGGCGTTTTCGGTATTATTTGTAATGGAGAGGGTGCTTCCACTGCCGATTACCATATCATCATCCATAAAATCGCCACTTAAAAAGGTGGCGTTTGTTTTCCAATCTCGTTCGCTTAGCATGGTTTCTGTCCCGTCAAAACCGCCGTATATCTTTAGGTTTTTGTTTAAATGGAAGGCACGATCTTTAGGGACTGCAGTATTTTCATCCGGAGCATCCGTTGGTAAATAGGTGCCAGCGGCTACCCAGATTTCATCGCCTATACTGGCTGCATCAATGGCAGCTTGAAGGTCTGTGTAGGCATCTGTCCAACTTATGCCATCATTGTTACCTATTGCAGTTTCACTTACATAGATTTGAGCGGATAAGTTTGCACTTAAAAGCATCAGTAATGTACATACAACAAAAAATAGTTGTGACTTATGAAATTCCGAGCTATAGAATCGTTTCATTAGTAGGGCAATTTAAAATTCGAAATTCTCATCAAATTTGAGAATAGTAAATTTAGGGGCTTAAATATACATATATCTAGATATTAAATGTGTGTTTTTTTATTTTTTTAAATGAGTGGTCTATACTAAAATATTATAATTTTGTCTCATTGAGCCATTGGACAGCCTCCAAATCCTTGAATTGCGCCATCAAATCGTAAATAATTTGCTTTATAAGCAGCCTCTACTTTGGAATGCCTTAGTAATGGATTTGTATGAAGATGCGCTCAAAATTCGATATGGGGATGAGCAGGGATTAATTTTGAAAATAGAAAAGAAATACTCTTTGGAATAGAACTTCTGATAATATCACTCAATGACAAAATTTCGACACCTAAAGTGTGAAGACGCTCCGTCCAACTTGCGACGACTTCAATATCCCAAGGATCTCCGCAAGTCATGAGAATATAGACGACGATCTGTTTTTTGTTAGCACGTACAGTTTTTAAAATCGTTTCTAACATTTCAATAGATTGCGAAATTGTTTTATGGGTGTTACGCATGTGAAAGTTTTCTGAAATTGAAAATGGATACCCTAAGAAATCAATCGGATTACGAGAAGTGCTAATTAAATCTCCACGGCTGTTGACTTTGAAATAACGCTATTGAAAGGCACTAAGTACGTACTCTTTTGGATTGTGATAGCTTATGACTAAAGATTATAATACTCAAATCTTTCAATACTTTAAAGGTACGTTCCAAGCCATATTTTGAGGCTCCATAAATTCTTGGGCGGTGAATAATGGGAACTTCTTTTATCCGCGCCCCTTTGATATGGGCGTTAAGTGCCATAAACCGATGCAATTCACCATGAAGCGGAATCTCTTTTGCTGTTTTGGAATTCATCACTTTTAACGCACAGCCAGAATCTCTGATGTGAAGTTGCGTTGTTTTTCGAATTAAAAAATTAGCAATCTTAGAAGGCACTGTTTTAAGAATTGGATCTTGCCTGTTTTGGCGATACCCAATGATCATATCCCAGCCTTCATTTTGAATTAGATCTAACATTTTTGGAATATCCGAAGGATCATTTTGAAGATCTCCATCCATTGTGACGATATACTGGCCACGCGCATATTTAATTCCCGCTGCTAGTGCGGAACTTTGGCCTTTTTTGTCTTCAAAAGGGATAAGAATTATATATGGGTTTGGATGTGCTTCTATGATTTTACGGGAACCATCTGTTGAAAAATCATCTACAAAAATAAGCTCATAACTATAGCTAGATAAACCATTTTCAACGGATTCAATTAATAAATTAATGTTGTGTTCTTCATTAAACACAGGGATCACAATAGATAATAAAGGAAGTACTGTCATTACTTAAAAATAGTTAATACCCAGATATAGCGGTATACCTAATAACAAGAATACTACATATATTGCAATATGTTACTGAAGTTAGTAAAAAGAATCGTGTTTAGGTTAGAAATAATTAATAATCAGGACAGCCAAAACACTTATAATTGTTTTGGAAATCATAAGATATAGAAAGCTCATAAACGCCACCAGTCTGTCCAATATCACTCATATTAAAATCATAAGAGTAACCGAACACAAAGCCCTCCCAATCCATGCCTACAAAGGCATTAACCGAAGTTAATAAATGACTATTCGGATCCACTTTGTTAAGGTTAGTGGCACCTAACAATGCAAATGAAAAGCGGTCCATTTCATATTTCGCTCCTAAATCTACTCGGTTAAAAGCTCCTTGTTGCATTGCATTTGCCAATACAAATAATTTATTCTCGTTTTTATAACCTCCAAAAGGAATGTTAAGCGATCCATGTACCGACATAAACATCTCTAAAGGTTCTTGACCACTGAAACTCATTGATATATTAGGCTTATTTAAATGTTTCAGCGTCAATCCAACCCAAGAGTTTTCATTGTTAAAAAGCACAGAAGCACTAAAATCAATAAACCGAACGGATTCATTCAAATTAATAGGATCAAAAGTAGTTCCATTAATAACCCCGCTAAAAATATTAATCTGATCTTCTAGTAATAAGTTTTGAAACCCAAAATCTTTAGACCCATATCCTAAAGAGATACTTGGTCTTACATTCCATGTATCTGAAATTGAAAACCGATAGGCGTAATTTAAGTTAACCTGAGTGAAATTATAGCGAGTCGTGGTTTCTTGGTGGTTCAATATACTAATTCCGATACCACTACTAATTTCTTCAAACCAATTGTCTGCAAAAGCAAATTGTGTGTTGACGCTAAAATTCAAACCCGCCCATTGCGTTCTATGAATGATACCCGCTCTAGTGGATTCCTTACCTCCTGTAAAACTAGAACTCAACGTTTCTGGAATCATAAAAAACTGTGTGTGAATGGGATCTTGTGCATAGCCTTTGAGACACATGAAAACAGTTACTATTACTATATATTTTTTCATCTTAATATCTTATTTAATTAAGGTTATTGGTCCATTCATCTCAATCGTGATTCCGTTAAACGTTTGTGCAGTCACAACAATAATATAGTTTCCATTTTCAGTTGGGTTTCCATCGATAGTTCCATCCCATCCAGTAATAGTATCACCAGATTCAAAATACAACAAGGAGCCCCAAGTATCATAGACACTCATTTCTATTTTGACCATACAATTGAATACCGGTCGCATGGTATCGTTGATACCATCTGCATTTGGAGTAAAGGCGGTTGGTAAAATGATTTCATAGCCTTTAGTTACATCGATGGTTTCTGAGTATGTGTCAAAACAGCCATAAGCATCTTCTACTGTTAATTCGATGGTATAAACTCCTAGTTCATCATAAATATGCGTTGGAGCGTCTACATTGCTTACTACTGCTGATCCATCTCCAAAGTTCCATGTAAATCCAACAACATCGCCTGTAGAAGTGTTCTGGAAATTTACAGGATCATCAATTGCAAATACGTCACAAAAATCACTATTCAATGAGGTCATCGTAAAATCTGAAATTCCAAATTCTAAGAAAGAAATCGGATTTAAAACAAAAGGTATTGGAGGACAGCCATTGGCAATTCCAAATTGGTCATTTACAAAAGCTGTGTAGGTGCCGGCAACCGTGGTTTCCATCACTTCTTGAGTGGCTGGATTCCATACGCCACCTGACCATGTGATTTCATAAGGAGGCACACCGCCATTTACAAAAATAACGCTGGTTTCTGTAGCTGTATCTGTCGTACAGTTAATATCTAAACTATTTGTAAAGAATGCTGTGATTTCTGGTGGTCGTGTGAGTATAGCATCTGGTTCTGGTACAAACAAAGGACAGCCATTTATATCGGTTACATCTAATGGATAGGTGCCTGCAGAAAGCCCTGTTAAACACCATACGCCGCCGCCGTTATCTACCCATCCAGCACCTACTGGAAAAGGGTTTGTTCCACCTGTTATCGTTAAACAAATAGAGCCGTTATCGAACGCCCATGCTGGGGTCGTATTACAATCGGGTTGTGTGATTACTTTAGTAACGATTTCAATTGGATCAGGTTCATTTATGCTCATGGCCATTGGGCCCATAACACAATTATTAGCATCTACGACATTATAAAAATAAGTACCATCAAATGCATCGAACTGTACGGAAACGCCTTGTGTTGTGAGAAGACTGCGCATAAACAGATTTGCGGCATCAAATAAGGATACCGTAAGAATTCCTGTTCCGCCCGTAGGCATCACCACCAACGACCCTGTATCTCCAAAGCATAAGGCATCAGTGACAATTGCAGTAGCAAACATTTCTGTTGGTTCCGTAACAACAGTTGCATCTTGATGTTCACATCCATTTGAATCCGTAACCACAAATACAGCAAGTCCACTTAAGACTTCTACAAACCCTGTTCCAAGATAGGGAGGCACACCACCGGTAGCCGTTACTTCGTAGGTTGCCAATTCGCCAAAACATAGAATAGGATTCACTAAAGTAGCCGTCACAAGTAAAGGGGTTGGTTCTGTAAATGTATAATTTCGAACAATTAGATTTGGACAGTTTGGATCTTCAACAGTCAGTGTATAATCCCCCGCAACCAAGTTATCAAAAAGGATCGTGGCTGGTCCTGCTAAAATTCCACCAGCAAATAAAACAGTGCCAGTACCATCTACAAAACTATAGTTATATACTCCTGAACCTCCAGATAAATCTACCGATACAAAACCCGTATTTGCGGTTGTACAATCGATATTAAATCCATTAAAGTCAGAAACTGTTGCATCTAACACAACTGGTGTATTTAATTGTTCAACTTCATGAGTATCTGATACGAATAGACAGCCATTTCCATCAAGTACTTTTAATACATAATTTCCTTCACATGCATTAAATAACTCTAGTGAATTTGTACTATTTGTAAAAGGGCCTGCATCAAAAATACCGGAATCAGGGATGGTTTCTGTATACCATTCAATTAATCTATATGGTAAAGTACCGCCAGTTATTGTCATTTCAATATAGCCATCACAAGGAGGGACTTCTACATTATTACATGAAATATCAACGAGTCTTTCTAAAGTGAATTCAACAGGTGTTGGTGGTTCAATTAGATATTGAAACGTATATGTACAGTTTGAACCATCCGTAATATCTAACTGATACGTGCCAGGACATAAATCAACTAAATCTTCCACAGTTGGATCAGCAATTGGATTGCCTTCCAAAGATGTCCAGTTGTAACTAAAAGGCAGTATACCCTCTGGTGTGATCTCTATTGATGCCCCACAAAGGTCGCTGAAACTACACGCTATATTGGTGATAACTTCATTTATTTCGGGGGATGGTGAAACTGTTATAGTCACTGTAAAAGGATCACCAATACACTGTGGCGTTGTAAGATCCGCAGCTTTATAGTAGATAGGAGTAATGGTATAGACAGCCGTTTGAAAAACGATCGTTGGGTTATCTAAAACTCCCGAATCAAAAAATACTTCATCAACACCAATAGATGTTCCTGAGATGCCTCCTGTAACTGTTGGCACTCCCCAAGTGTATAGAGTTACATCTGGTATAATAGTGGTCGCATCAGGCGTTACACCATTCACAGGACTTAGTGTAAAAGAATTTGCATCACAAATATCTGCTATCACATTAGGCACAAATGGTTTTGGTTCTATCGTAATAATCGCATCAAAAGCGGGTCCCACACAACCATCTACTTCGGGAGTGATGGTATAAGTGATTTGTTGAATCGTATTTGTAGTGTTTATTAATGTTTGTGTAATAGCATTTACCGCAATCAGTTGATCACTCCAGCCTGTTAGGTTTGTATTTGTTACAGACACCACCCACGTGTATTGAGTTCCTACGGGAACAATCGTCGCTGCTGTAGGAATCCCATCCTCTGGAAAAATCACAAAAGGACTTCCACTACACTGGGTGTCTTGAGTTTGTAGACCAGCAACAATAAATGGGCGTGGCTTCACATCTACAGACACTTGGAATGTTACACCAGCACAGCCATTTGACAGAGGCGTTACTGTATATTCCACAGTTTGAGTTGAAGATGAAGTGTTTGTTAATATTTGACTGATATTAGGTTGAGGAACAGTTTCATCGCTATCTCCAAGGACATTAGTATTATCAATGACCGTCCATGTATAAGTAGTCCCTAGTGGCACAACTACAGTTGCATTTGGCACACCCGTTTGTGGAGAAACTACAAAAGTGTCATCGCTACAAATAGGATCTACAATCACATCTTCTACAAAAGGTCGTGGGCTTAGAGTCACTTCCAACTCAAAAGGGAGGCCTTCACAACCACCAGATGAAGGAGTTACTATATACACAATCGTTCTAACATCATCCGTTAGATTGACAAGTGTTTGGCTAATCGGAGCTGTTGGTATCGTAACATCACTATAGCCTGTTAAGAACGCCAAGTCTGGCCCTGCTGTTATCGTCCATGTATATAATGTATTCGCTGGCACAATTTCTGTTGGCGAATTATCTACTGGGGATACAACAAACGTATCTCCACTACATATACCATCTGTTTTGTCGGAAATTACTGGTCGTGTTTCTATAGAGACCGTAAGCTCAAACGAAGGTCCAACACAACCCAAAGCTGAGGACGGTGTCACAATGTAAACAACATCTTGAGGAGTATTGGTCTCATTCACTAAAGTTTGACTAATAGTGGTTTGTGCAACGGCTTGATTTGATTCACCAGAAACCCCTACAACATCAACAACCGTCCATGTATAACTTGTATTTGCTGGCACAATGGTTGCGTTTGTTGGAACGCCATTCGTAGGATTTACATCAAAGGTCTCTTCACTACAAATCGTATCGACCATAGCAAAAATTTCTGGGGTTGGATTTACTGTAATCGTAAACTGCTGTGTATCTCCTGGACATCCATTAAAAAAGGGCGTTAATGTATACACTAAGTCTTCCGCAAGGTTAGACGCATTAAAAATAGTTTCTCCCGAAATTGGGGTTGCAAATGCAATAGGCCCCGAATTTGTGGTAAATCCACTTAGATTAGGCCCTGCTGCCGTCACTACCCATGCATACGTTAACGACCCTAATGGTGTGGTTGGTGATGTAATATTTACATCCGTAAAATCATATCTGCTACAAATAATTTGATCCGCTATAGCATCAATTGTAGTGGTTGGGTTCACCGTAATTATATAGGTGAATTCCGCTCCCTGACACGCTGATGGATCATCAGTGGTGGCTGTTACTGTAAAAACTAAATCAATAGGTGTATTTAACGTATTATCCAATGTGTACACAGGAATTTCATCCGTTCCAGCTAATACGCTAACTCCTAGTAATCCTACTGGAACTGTCGTTGTCCATTGAATGTCAACGTTAGGAGATGGAGACGTAAGCGTTACGGACACTGAAGTTCCTAAGTCGCAAATTTCTTGATCTAATTCACTGAATATGATTCCTGGACTTGGATTAATTGTTAACTCAAATGTCAACGGCAACCCATTACAACCATCCGATAAAGGCGTTACAGAGTATACAAGGGTAAAAGGGTCGGTCGTTGTATTTGTAAGCGTTAAAGCTGGAAATGAAATTCCAACTCCTGTAGTATTTGCAGCATATCCCGCAATTCCGGCAGGAACTAAAGCTGGATCCAAGAGGTCATATTGATAGGTGGTGTTCGGAACACTAGAACTAAAATTCACCTGAGAAAATAAATCACCACTACAAGCTGTTTGCGTAGGGATTGATACAGAAACCACTGGATTTGGTATCACTCTCACAATAATATCAAAAGTATTTCCGACACAACCATCGCTTGTTGGAGTGACTGTATATGTCACGAATTCATCAATGTCTAGTGGGTTTGTGTTTAGAAGCGTTTGACTAATAGTTGCTTCTCCAACCGTTACATCCGACCATCCAGTTACATTTAAATTAGGAGCAACAGTCCATGTGTATGTTGTATTATCAGGCACAATTTCTGTAGGCATATCGTTTACTGGACTCACCATAAAAGTTTCACCGCTACAAATATCTGCTGTTGTATCAAAAATTAATGGAACTGGATCTACAGTGACTGTTAAGGTGAATGCTTCTCCAACACATCCAAAATTGGATATTGGTGTGACTGTATAAACCACCGGTTGTGGCGTATTTGATATGTTTATAAGTGTTTGATCTAAAGTAGCGGTTCCTGTGTTGTCAGGGGTTTCGCCTTGAATATTAATATTATCTACCACCGTCCAAGTATAGGTAGTAAGTACTGGAACACTATCTGTACCTGCTGATCCATCACCAGAAGCACTATAGCTAAATGGAGTTTCTGAACATACTTCAAGTGTTGTATTGGCGATTGTTGGAGTTGGATTTACAGAAACAGTAATGGTAAATGTGTCTCCAATACAAGTCCCAACAGCTGTAGAAATTGGGGTGACTGTATACACAACTTGTTGAACCGTATTTGTTGCGTTTTCGAGTGTTTGTGAAATTGATACTGCTTGGGTCGGATTATCTACGGCTCCACTTATAAACCCAGATCCGGTAACCGTCCACGTGTACTCTGTTGTGGAAGGGACAATATCTGTTGCATTTATACCGCCTCCGTTGGTTGGAACTACATTAAAAGGAGCTCCTGCACAAATCGTTAATTGTACATTATCTATGACAGGTATTTCTCCTACATTGACCAATGCACATTCTGAAACGATTGGACCACATCCACCATCGGCAAAAGTTAATATTACAAAGTAATTGGTCGACGCTACCGCAGTACTTGGCGGCGTAAATGTACTTGTAGTTTCTCCAAGGATAGGATTGCTTAAATCGGTAGTGTCACAAGTCAACCCTGAAAACCACTGATATGTTGGTATGCCTACTCCATTTATATATTCAACTTCTAAGGTGGTGGTTACTTCATCCAAACAAACCGTTTGTATTGCTAAAGGTTGCGCATTTATAGAAGGACCTTCATTCACTATAACTTCTGAAACTGTACTAAAAGTTTCACATCCTGAAGCATCTGTAGTCACTACACAATAATAATACACAGTCCCCGCTGTTGTGGTGTCTGGTGTGAAAATTGGATTTATCGCTCCTGCAATTATAGTACCTCCACTACTAGTATTGGTCGTATTTGAAAACCATTGGTAACTAAAATTTCCTGTACCTCCAGTAGGTGTCACAACTAAATCTGTTGGAGCTGTAGCCTCACATATCGTTTGAGTTGCTAAAGGCGCCGATAAAACAGCATCCTCAACAACCTCTACAAAAACAGTAATACTTTGTACCTGATCACAACCATTACCAGTAAAACTAGCGACGGCTAAAAATTGGTATTGACCGGCTGCTGTGAAAACACCAGGATTAAAACTGGGAGAATTTGTTGATTCAGGGTGTATAGGTCCTAATGCCCCAAATTCATCTAACAAAAACCACTCAAATGACACCACTCCAGTACCTCCAGTGGTAGCAACTTCTATATCTGAAATAGTGCCTCCAATACATATCGCTGTTGGAACTGCAGAGATGATTGCTATTGTTGGGTCTGGAAATACCGTGATTGTATGAACGGAAGCTGTTCCTGGACAAACAGATGATCCTGTTGTTGAGGCTGTAACTTCGATCACGATATCAATAGGGGTTAGACCCGTATTCGTTACCGTAAATGAAGGGATTTGATTGGTGATTCCCGCAGTTGGATCTCCGCCATCTAAAGCAGCTGCGCCACTAGTAACAGACCATTGATATGTTGTTGCAGGATCGGTAAGTGAACTCGCCGTGAAAGCCTGTGTTATTGCATCCGAACAGACCTCTTGGGTGTCTAATGTTAAGGTTACAATTGGTGATGGATTAATGGTGATATCAAAGGGAATTGTTGGGCCATCACAGCCATTAAAACTGGGCGTAAATTCGTAAGTTAGCGTATACGCAGCCGTTCCAGAATTTAAAATTACAACACCTTCTAAAGCTTGAGTTGTATCTGTTGGATACCCCGTTACTGTAGCTGGTATAGCTCCAATATTTAATAATTCCCAATCATAAACAGTACCAACAACATCCGCTCCAAGAGTTGGTGTCGTAAATGCACTTCCACCACAAATAGTTTGAGGTAAAATTGGATCCATTGTTGGTCGCGGTTCTACAATAAGTGTGTATGTGTATGGTGTCCCGCCACAAGAATCAAAAGTTGGCGTTACAATGTAATTAATATTAGCCGTTACGTTTCCTATAATAGCGAGAGTCATCGCAGGTAAATTTCCTACTCCAGCATTCACCAAGCCTGTTGTACCAGCAGGTACTGTGGTTGGATCCACTGCCCAAGTATAACTGACAGCCAATGCCGAATTTGTGTTTTCCCACACAACTTCTGCAGACGTGTCTTCATTACACAAGGTTTGTGATGCTGGTGCATTTGTAATTGCAATCACTGGATTTATAAAAATAGTATATAAAAAAGGGGTTCCTGTACAGCCTAAAGACGAAGGAATTACTTCATAAACTAATGCTCCTACCGCATTGGAGGTGTTTGATAAAAATGGAAATACTGGTAAGTTAGAAGTCCCAGGGTCTGTTAAATGCCCAGTGATGCCTGCTGTGGCAGATACAAACGTCCAACTGTAAGTGGTTGGAGTCCCATTTATGATGGAGCTTGACCACTCCACCGCACTTGAGTCATCTTCTGAACAAATCGTTTCACTAGTTACTGCATTTGTAATTTGTGGTGATGGGTTGATCGTTATTGTAAACACTTGTTGTACGCCGTCGCATTCTACAGTTGGATCGGTATCGTTTCTAAAAACGGGATCCACAGTGACTGTTGCAATAATTGGATCACTCGTTGTATTAATTGCAGTAAATGCAGGAATTGGCCCCGTGCCTGTCAATGGTGTTAATCCAATATTAGTGTCTATTATCCAATTATATTCTGTAGTCCCCTCATTTATAGGCGTTGTAAATGTGATTTCGGTAATCGTTTCGCCATTACATTTTGGATCAAGATCATTCACTGCATCCATTTCGGCAGCAGGGTTCACAATAATAGAATACTCTACGGAAGCTCCTACACAACTTCCTGCAGTCGTTGTAACTGCTTGTGTTACAAATATTAATTCTATTGGAACGGTTCCAGAGTTACTTAGAGTATACGCAGGAATTGTAGTCGTTCCTGTTAATTGATTAATTCCCGTAATGTTCGGATATAAAGTTGAATCGATAGACCACGAAATAGCAACTGAAGGCGTTAGTGAAGATAAATTAACTAAAACTGAATTTCCACCAGAACAGACACTTTGATCTAAAACATCAAAATTAACACTTGGCGCTGGTTCTACAGTGATACTAAACTGTTCAGTATTACCTGCACAACCCTGAAAATCAACGATCACATCATAAACTAAGGTATATGAAGCCGTTCCTGTGTTTTCTATAACTCCACCAGTAATATCTCCATTTCCGTTAGGGGATGGATAGCCAGTAACCTGCGCTGGAATAGCACCATTGGTTAATAACCAAGTATAAGTTGCTCCTGTCACATCCGAAACAAAAGTTGGAGTCACAAATGCGGTACCACCACAAATCGTTTGAGACGGTATCGCCGAAATTGATGGCGTTGGATTCACATCAACACTTACCGTAAAAGTTTCGCCTTCACAGTTTCCTTGAGCTCCAGAAGTTGGCGTCACTGTATAGATCACAGTTTGAGTCACATTTGATGTATTTGTTAAGGTTTGACCTATAGAGGTTTGACCTACAGTTACGTCTGATCCGCCAGTAACGAAACCATTCGCATCAACTACCGTCCATGTATACGTGGTAGCAGCTGGAACAATATCGCTACTCGAAAGACCTCCACCATCTGTTGGAATTAGATCAAAAGGAGTACCGGAACAGATTGCTGGGAAATCCACATTTCCGATGAGTGGTTTAGGGTTGACATCTACAGTGATTGTAAAATCGTCTCCAACACAATTTCCAGCAGCTCCAGAAGTTGGCGTAACCGTATAAATCAGTGTTTGTACTGTGTTCGTAAGATTCGTTAGCGTTTGACTTTCAGAAGTCTGTGGCGTCGTCTCATCAGATTGTCCAATAACATTCGTATTAACACCCACCGTCCAAACATAAGTGGTACCTGTTGGAATAATCGTTGTGGCTGGATTATTTACAAGTAGTGCGGCCGAAAATGTTTCTTCTGAACAAATAGCAGCCGATTGGGCTGGAATTACTGGTTCTGGATTCAAAGTAATAGTCAACGTGAACGTAGCTCCAACACAGTTGCCGTCAACTCCAGAAGTTGGAGTCACTGTATAGATTAGTGTTTGAGGGACCTCTGAAATATTTGTTAAGGTTTGACCTATAGATGTTTGCCCTACTGTTACGTCTGAATCACCAGTAACTAAACCATTTGCATCAACAACCGTCCATGTATAGGTGGTGTTTGCAGGAACAAGATCTGTGCTAGTGTCGCCTCCAGATTGAATTGGCAAATGATTAAAGGCCTCACCCGAACAGATTGCTGTCAAAGTCACATCATCTATAATTGGTCTAGGATTGACTTGAACATTCAATATGAAGTCATCCCCAATACAATTTCCATCCGCTCCAGAAGTTGGAGTGACCGTATAAACGACCGTTTGAATGATATTCGATAAATTAGTTAGTGTTTGACTTATAGATGTTTGTGAGGTAGCCACATCAGATTGTCCAGTGACATTAGTATTCGTACCAACAGTCCATAAATAAGTTGTACCTGCTGGTATAATCGTTGTGGGTGGGTTATCTGCAAGTGTGTCCGTAAATGTTTCTTCTGAGCAAATCTCAGCCGTTTGGGTTGGAATCACAGGAGCTGGATTGACATCAATAGTCACGGTAAAGGTATTACCAATACAAGTTCCTTGATCTCCAGAAGTTGGAGTCACCGTATAGACCAGCGTTTGAGTAACGCTTGAATTATTTGTTAAAGTTTGACCTATAGATGTTTGCCCTACAGTGACGTCTGAATCTCCAGTAACTAAACCATTTGCATCAAGAACTGTCCAAGTATAGCTAGTGCTTACTGGAATGACATCTGTGCCATTGACCCCTCCAGCTTGAACTGGTAAGTGGTCAAAAGCATTCCCCGAACATAGTGCTGTTAAGATCACATCATCAATGGATGGTTTCGGATCAACTTGAACATTCAATATGAAACTATCTCCAACACAATTTCCATCAGCGCTAGAAGTTGGCGTTACCGTATAAACAACAGTTTGGACTACTTCTGTGGTATTAATAAGTGTTTGACTAATAGAATTCTGAGGGGTACTTTGATTTGATTCTCCAGTTACTTCTGGAATATCAACCACGGTCCAAACATAGGTTGTGCCTGCTGGCACAATCATTGTGGGAGAATTATCGACAGGTACTACCGTAAACGTTTCTTCGGAGCAAATCGCATCCGTTAGTTCTGGAATTACTGGCACAGGATTCACGGTAAACGTAAAATTACGAGTCCCTCCACTACAATTATCTACTGTAGGAACGACTGAATACACGAGATCCTGTGGAATGTTTGTTGAATTTGTTAACGTCATTGCTGGAATAAAACCTCCAGAGGTTAACGAAGGATCATTCCCAGAAATAGCCGGGTTTGGATTTATAAATATAGAATACGTGGTGGACGGATCCATATCCGATGTAAAAGCCACAGGAATTGTTGTTTCCCCTGGGCAGAGCGTTTGCAGCGTATCGGTATTTGTAATTATTGGCGTCTGCTCATATATAAAAGTAAAGGTAGCGGTATTTGAATTCGCACAATTACCATTGACCATAACTGTAATTATATAAGTCTTATAGTTCAAAAAATTAATAACTGGAAAATCACTATCCGCATCCGTTCCTGACACAAAGGTATAATCAGCCGCTGTCACACCAACTCCAGTAATGGTCCAAAGAAACGTCATCGGTTCGTAAGGCATTTCGCTGTAAGTGGGAGAAATTGCGCCATTGTTTAGAAAGTCCAATGTAAAACCATCAAAAGTCTGCCCGCTTAAACCCTCACAAGCGTCCATAGAAATATTTGTAAACTCTACTGTGGGATCTCCAAGAATCGTTATTTCCTTTGTAACTTCAGTTGGAAAACCACAGGTGTTTTCAATGGATTGCGTCACATTATAAACTCCGGGCTCATTAAAAATAACATCGGGACTTTGGGAATTAATCGTAAAAGGCGCTACAAAAGCATAGCCCGCGTCTGGCTCAATTGTCCATGTATAAACAGGATTTTGACACCCCAAAGTAGAAAGATTTGACGTATCATCAAAAGTTACTGTTTCACCAAAACAAATTTCGGTAATGATTGTATTTGAACTGTCTAGAAATTCAAAATCAGGTTCGGGAATGGCCTGAACATTTACAATATAGGGTGGATCGGTTACTTCAGGAAAAATCGACACTGTATTACATAAATCTTGGTTAATATATTTTAAACTGAACGACCAACATCCAGGGATCACTTCATCTGCAGGTATAAGTATATCGAGTAATTTTTCACCATCACCATTGGTGTCTACCATCCAATTATTTGAATTACTTATAATTGCAGCTTCTAAAAATTTAGGAGAATATGTATTGCCGTTAGGATCAACAATCGTCCAGAAATAATCGGCAATATCAAGACAACCATTTGTTCCATATTGCCCCAAAGTAGACAAATTAATAATACTTATATCTTGGTTCTCGCAAATTTCATCAATTCCACCTGCAGCTTCAAACAATGCTTCTGGAGCTGAACTTACATTTATTCCTTTTGAGGCGCCATTTCCATTTATTTGGTACACACAATCTGCACCTGTGCTTTGATTATATTTATTAAACTGTGATTTTACAACCGTAAATCTGCTATCCTCTTCAGCACATGAAACCTCCGAGTACTCATGAGATATGTTGTTATCAAATAAGAGCTCAGCATGAGTTAAAATTTTAATTGGCGAATTATCTCCAAAATCTAATGCATAATAGGATCCTTTATAATTGAGTCCAATTCCATCAGACGATACATCGATATTGAACTCCACATCCCTTCCTACACAAACATTTTCGTTCGTATCGTTAGCAAGTACTGTGGTACTTTTATGTAACACAAAAACAGCTGTATAGACAGAAGAAATTCCCCCTACTTCAGCTTCCAGCTCATAATTATACGTCCCGATTGGTAAGTCATTTGCAATCGTATATGAAGATCCAGCAACAGTTCCCAAATCTACACTGCTAAGAGTTTCAGTATTTATTCTTCTTAAACTATAATTTTTTGTGACATTATGATTAGAAATCTCCAACAACCTTCTTAATTCATTGATGTCATTAGATGTGTCCCCCGATGACATTTTAAGTGATCCAAACATAGGATTTGTATCAAAAACGCCTTCTACAGTACAGTCAAAAAGGTTCTGTCCTGGTGGAATAAGAGAATAAAATAACGCTTGCGAGGAGGCTGTTGTGACAATATCAAAAGCAGCGGAAGACACTGACAAAACTTCTCCAAAAGAAGTACCATCTACCAAAATTCCTTTTGTTGCTCTAATCCTTAGATTGTAGGAGCCAGCTGCAGTTCCTGCGGGAATTTGTCCGTTTATCGTTGTAGTAAAAAATGCTTCAACCGTACTCAGAACAATTGGGGGTGTAAAAGCTCCACCAGGCTGCGATAGCTCTAAAACAAATTGATTATCGTCTCCTTGATTTTCAAATTTATAAATTCCTTCTGGATCAAAATGAACCGAAATACCTGAACCTATTCCGTATGTAGCTGTAGCATTGAAGTCAACAAAGTTAATAGTAGCTGTATCCGTTTGAGAAAAAAGAAAACTATTAAACAGAATAGCTACAAAAGCAAAGGCGTTTTTATTTAAAATCATCGAATGGATTTTGTTTATTTAAAAAATTAAATTGGTAAACAAATATAAGTAAATACTATGTAATAATATAAAAAAAAAAGATGTTGATTACACAGTAACAAACTATTGTGAAATTCTTGAAGAGTTTACTTCTTATATTTACTATAATTAAATGAAATAAATATTAATTAATTTAATTGAAATAAATACAATTATTTTAATTCAAACGAAATTATATTTTGTTACATAATTTTATAAAATAATAAAACATAAAAAATTTAAATATCGATACCAAAAAAAATGACGGAGGCTTAGGGAATCAATACAAAAGATGCTGTTTTGACCTGTTGAGCCACCCCGCTTGATTTACGTAATCCACAAAGAAGATAGTTAAATCTGCTTGATTTTGATATTCTACAAAAAAAACCGTAAAATCTGACTGATTAGCGTATGTTGTAAAAAACCAAAGACCTTTATTTTCTTGTGCTTGGTTTCTGTAACCAACTTTATAAACTTTCAAATCAGCCTGGTTTAAATAGTCCACTACAAAGATTTTTAGGTCCGCTTGATTTTCATACTGAACAGAAAAAAGTTTTTGAGCAGCCGCACTTTGTATCACAATCAAGAAAATGACGGTTAGAAAGAGCTGGTTCATGTGTTTGTATGTATTGGTTTATTTTAGTTTAAAATTACAACTAATAACTGAAGTTCTGGCAAATTTTAAATTGAATTCTAAAATTAAACTTCTATTATGATATTAAAATTATATTTTTGCAACGAACAAAAACACAAAAGATGACCTTATTACTGATGGCAGCCGGAAGCGGAAGCCGCTATGGAAAGTTAAAACAATTTGACGATTTAGGACCTGCAGAAGAATTTTTAATGGAATTCAGTATTTTTGATGCCCTCAAAAACAACTTTAATCATATTGTAGTAATTACCAAAGCTGCTAATCAATCATTTTTAGAATCACATCTTTCTGAGCGCCTTCCAAGCAAAGTGACATTGGATGTATTAGTTCAGGAAATTGAGGACATTCCGGAAGGTGTTTCTCTAGAGACAAAACGCGAAAAACCTTGGGGTACTGCTCATGCCGTTTGGACGGCACGAAATGTCATCAAAGGGAGTTTTGTAATAATAAATGCCGATGATTATTACGGTCAAAATGCATTTATAGGCGCTGCAAATTTCATCAAAAACAATACGACTACTGATGCGTTTGCTCTTGTGGCTTATAACCTTAAAAATACGCTTTCAAAATTTGGGTCTGTATCTAGAGGGGTTTGTGAAGTGGACAATCAAAAGCTAACATCGATCATCGAGCGCACTAAAATTTTGGAGAAAAATTTTCAGATTATAGATGAGGATTCTGGAGTAATTCTTGCGCCTGACACGGCGGTTTCTATGAATTTTTGGATTTGCAATACATCGATTTTCAAGTATATTGAAACCTATTTTACAAGATTTTTAGAAAACCCAAATAACCTTGAAAAAAGTGAAATTTATTTACCTTTTGTCACCCAAGAAATGATGGAAAATGGCCATATTACGATTGATGTAATTGAGGCCGAAAGCACATGGTTTGGCGTGACGTATTATGACGATAAAAAAGAAGCTGTTAGCACCTTAGCAGAACTTACAAAACAAGGAGCATACCCAACGCCTTTATGGAAATAAAATAATTAATTTTCGACTTCTAATCCACTATATTCCCATTGGGCAAAGCCACCGTCTAAATCATAGACCTTTACAAAGCCGTTTGCAATGAGTTTCGACGCACACTTAGCGCTCCGGCTGCCACGCTGACAATAGATGATTACAGGCTTTGACTTATCTAAATTCTGGATATTGAGCTCAAATTTAGCATCTAAAAAATCAATATTCTGAGCATTAGGAATATGACCGGTTTCATATTCCCTAGGGGTTCTGACATCCACTAATTGCATACCTTCAAGTTTTGAGATTTCCCTCATTTCTTCAGTTGATATAAGCTGAATAGACTGCGTTGTTTTCTTTCGACAGTTAAATAATATTAATAAGCCGCCTAACATCAAAATTCCAAATTTAAAATAACGCATCTATTAAGGGATTATGGTTTCACCATCCCAATCATTGAAGCCACCTAAAAGGTTATAAGCGTCTTCGAAACCCATTTGTTTCATGATTGAACATGCCTGCCCACTTCGAGCTCCGGATCGACAGTAGACATAATAACTGTTCGTTTTATCGAGTTTTTCAAGCCCTGATATAAAGTCTTGCCCTTGATAAATATCTAAGTGAATAGCTCCTAAAACCATTCCTTCCTCTACTTCTGCATCCGTACGAACATCTAAAATTATTGATTTTGAATCGGACTCTAATTGAGTCGCCCATTCGTGTTGTGACAAATCTGACATAATATATAGTAAAAATTAAATTAGTTAAAAATGGTTTTTTAATACTTACAGAAGCACTAAATTTTGATCGAACACCCTATAGCCTTTGTTTTATTGACCTCAATAGAAGTTCCCGACAAGAGTGCATCCACAGCAGCTTCGACATATTTTGTTTTCACCAAAGTAGCGTCTTTATAATTATCATCTATCGCGCCAATATACTGTACAACTGGGCCTTTAGACGTAGCTTCTAAAACATAAATATGTGGCGTTTTAGTAGCACCATACTGAGGATATATAGATTGATCGGCATCCATTAAATAAGGGAATGTAAATCCTTTTTCTTTAGCACGTTTTTGCATGGCTTCCATAGAATCACCAGGTTTTGTGTTTACATTATTTGGCATAATCGCAATTACTGGATAGCCTTGTGTAGCGTATTTTTTGTTGAGTGCTTCGACGCGGTCTTCATAGGCCACAGCATATGGACAGCTGTTACATGTAAAAACGACTATAAATCCTTTGGCATCCTTAAAATCAGATAATGATACGAAATTCCCGTCAATGTTCTCTAATTTAAAATCGGTAGCTACATCGCCAATATCATAGCCCTTATGGCTTGTGGTTGGCGCAAACGAAACAGTCGTAAACAGTACTAATAATGTGAAAATAGTTTTCATAACAAATTGTTTTTGAAGGTTATTAAAAAAATGTTTTAAGTTCAGATTCTAATTCAGCGTAGCTAAAGGTACGGTTATAAAATAAACGTTTTGATGTATTATAAATTATTGTCACTGGAATGGCACCATCCCAGTCTGGATTTACTTTTGGGATCCAAGCATTCATGTCGGGATCATCTAAAACTACAATTTTTGATTGTAACTGATGTTTTTGAATAAAGGGTTTTAATTTTGTTTCATATTGATGAGGGAAATCTAAGCTCACCAGAATAACTTCTACATCCTCTTTATAATTCTCCTGAAGTGCTTCAAAATGAGGTAACTCTTTGACACAGGGTGCACACCAAGTGGCCCAAAAATTGACCACATAGGTTTTAGAACTCTCTCGCTTTAAATAGGGTTCAACACCAGCAAAATCATGAACCTCTAAGGGAATTGATTCCTTTTTTTCAGATTTACATGAAAAACTAAAAAGAACAACTATGATTAGGAAATATTTCATACAGCAAAGTTAAGAAAACAGCTAAACGATCTCTAAAGTTTTAACATAAAATTACAAGCATTAAAGGCTTTGTGAAACCAAATTTTTATTTTATTTGTGGTTCACTATTAAAATCCATTTAAAAATGAAAAATATACTATTAAAATTCGCAGCAATTCTATCTGTTTTATTATTTGCAGCATTCGCTTCTTTAGAAACAAAAACAGTTAACACCAAAGAAAGTGTTGTCAACTGGGTTGGACACAAAGTAACTGGTCAACATGAAGGTACTATTACACTACAACAAGGCGCTCTTGAATTCAATGACACTCAATTGACAGGTGGTAATTTTGTGATGGACATGACCACTATCAACACTACAGACTTAGAGGGCGATTACAAAAACAAATTAGATAGCCATTTAAAGGCTGATGATTTTTTTGGCGTTGAAGCTCATAAAACAGCCGCTTTAGTATTTACGTCTGTTACCAAAAATGGTGAAAACTATAGTGTAGTTGGAGATCTAACAATTAAAGACATTACAAATGAAATTTCTTTTGAGTTAGCCGTTTCTGAAAATACCGCAACGACTACATTTCAAATAGATCGTACAAAATTTGGCATCAAATACGGATCTGCCAGTTTTTTTGATGGATTAAAAGACAAAGCTATATATAATGAGTTTGATTTAACGGTTTCTTTAAAATTTTAAAAAACTACTAAATTAATTTTGCAATCATAAAAATCGTACCTACATTTGATTTATTAATATATTTTATGAACCTTACTTTAAATAATACTTGGTGGTGGAACTTTCGAAAACAAAATTCGTGACACACCCTTGTATGTTTAAATCAAAATATCTAGGCTTGTCATAACGACAAGCCTTTTTTTATGAAAACATTTGAACTAAAAACACATTACAAAAAAATACTCGCCGATACCATATCGCCTGTGAGTGTATATCTAAAAATTAGAGATAAATTTCCAAATAGTATTTTGCTAGAAAGCAGTGACTATCACGGAAATGACAATAGCTTCTCTTATATCTGTTGTAACCCAATTGCGTCTATAAAAGTGGACGCCAATGTGGTCACGAAAACCTATCCCGATCAAAGCGTCAACACTATGACAGTTGCTGCCGATAAGGTCACCCAAGAAATTGATGCCTTTACAAAACAATTTGACACTCAAAAAGACAACGATTTTAAGTTTATAAACAACGGAATGTTTGGGTTTACAGCGTATGATGCTGTTAAGTATTTTGAAGATATCAGCATTTCAAAAAAGGAAGATTCGATTGATATTCCTGATATGTATTATGCGGTATACCAAAACATTATTGCAATTAATCATTTCAAAAATGAAGCGTATATATTTGCACATTGCTACGAGACCGAAAGCAATATTGATGCCATTGATCATTTGATTAAAATGCAAAGTTTTTCTTCTTATGATTTTGAATCAAAAGGAGACATTAGCTCTAATTTAACGGATGAGGAATTTAAATCTCATGTCGAGTTGGCTAAAAAACATTGTGCACGTGGCGATGTGTTCCAATTGGTCTTATCAAAAAAATTCCAACAAGATTTTAAAGGCGACGATTTTAATGTTTACAGAGCACTTCGAAGCATCAACCCTTCGCCCTATCTTTTTTATTTTGATTATGGAAAATTTAAAATTTTCGGAAGTTCTCCAGAAGCACAGCTAGTTGTTCAAGATCAAAATGCAGAAATCCATCCGATAGCAGGAACGTTTGCTCGCTCTGGTGATGACCTAAAAGACGCCGAAATAGCCAAAAAATTAGTAGCAGATAAAAAAGAAAATAGCGAACATGTAATGCTTGTTGACTTAGCGCGTAACGACTTAAGTCGCCACTGCACAGATGTGGTCGTTAAAAAATACAGAGAAGTTCAGTTTTTCTCTCACGTTATTCATTTGGTGAGTAAAGTGATTGGGAAGGTTAGAAAAAATACGCCAACAATGCAAATTGTAGCAGACACCTTTCCTGCAGGAACACTTAGCGGTGCCCCAAAACACAGAGCGATGCAGCTTATTGAAGCCTATGAAAAAACAAGCCGAGCTTTTTATGGTGGTGCTATTGGATTTATGGATTTTGATGGAAATTATAATCACGCCATTTTGATTCGTACGTTTTTAAGCAAAAACTACCAACTCCATTGGCAAGCGGGTGCAGGAATCGTATCCAAATCAAGTCCCAAAAACGAATTACAAGAAGTATACAACAAATTAGGCGCTCTAACAAAAGCCATTAAACTTGCCGAAACCATTTAAACCCATGAAGAAGATATTAGTCATCGACAACTACGATAGTTTTACGTTTAATTTAGTACACTACCTTGAAGACTTGAAGTGTGATGTCACAGTCCTCCGAAATGACAAATTTGATTTGGAAGACATTCAACACTTCGATAAAATTGTACTATCGCCTGGTCCAGGAATTCCAGAGGAAGCAGGACTTTTAAAAGCCGTAATTAAACGCTATGCCTCAAGCAAGAGTATTTTAGGTGTTTGCCTAGGACAACAAGCCATTGCTGAAGTTTTTGGCGGGCAAATTATAAATCTAGAAGAGGTGTATCATGGCGTTCATACCGATATCAATATTTGTGTGGACGATGAAAGTTTATTCAACACTATGGAAAAAACCATACAGGTTGGGCGCTACCATTCTTGGGTGGTCGATTCAAATATTCCTGACGTATTAGAAGTCACATCGGTTGACGACAATGGTCAAATCATGTCCTTAAGACATAGAACGTTTGATGTGAAAGGGGTTCAATTTCATCCAGAGTCAGTACTCACTCCCAATGGAAAACAATTACTAGAAAACTGGATAAATTTATAAACAAATGAAACACGTTTTAAACAGACTTATAAATCACGAAACTATTTCTGCAGCCGAAGCAAAACAGATTTTGATTAACATCTCGAAAGGTGATTATAATCAAAGTCAAATAGCGTCATTTCTCACAGTTTATATGATGCGAACTGTGACCTTAGAAGAACTTAAAGGCTTTAGAGATGCTCTTTTAGAACTCTGTATCCCTGTAGATTTGTCGGCTTATAATCCTATCGATTTATGTGGTACAGGTGGTGATGGTAAAGACACCTTTAACATCTCTACACTTTCCTCTTTTGTGACAGCTGCTGCGGGTGTTCCGGTGGCAAAACATGGTAATTACGGCGTCTCCTCTGCTTGTGGATCCTCCAATGTATTGGAATCTTTAGGCGTGAAATTTTCTAATGACGTAGACTTTTTAGAACGCGCTATTGCCTCAACAGGAATTTGTGTGTTACACGCACCACTTTTTCATCCCGCCATGAAAAACGTCGCTCCAATCCGACGCGAATTAGGTGTTAAAACCTTTTTTAATATGTTAGGACCTATGGTAAACCCAGCCTTTCCAAAGAATCAAATGGTTGGCGTATTTAGTTTAGAATTACTGCGCTTATATAATTACTTATATCAGGAGAGCGACAAAAACTACAGCATTGTTCATGACCTTGGTGGCTATGATGAAATATCATTAACAAATACCGTGAAAATTGTATCAAATCAATCTGAAATATTATTTTCAGCAGAAGATTTAGGATTAAAAAATAATACACAACAAGCTATTTTTGGAGGAAATACAGTGGCGGACGCTTCAAAAATATTTAAAACCATTATAAGTGGCAACGGAACAGAAGCCCAAAACAATGTGGTGTGTTGCAACGCTGGACTTGCCATCGCTACTGCCAAAAAAATCACCCATAAAGACGGTTACGAATTGGCCAAGGAAGCGCTGTTTTCTGGGAAAGCAAATGAATGTCTTACAAATTTAATCGCCTTATAATGAGTAGTATTTTAGATCAAATTGTTACTGATAAACGCACCGAAGTTGCGCTTCGTAAACAATTAATTCCATTGAAACAATTGGAACAATCTGTATTGTTTCAACGCGGCTGTCCGTCTCTTAGCAAACGCCTAAAAGAAAGTAGTTCTGGACTGATTACAGAACACAAACGCCGCTCGCCTTCAAAAGCCTGTATCAATCAGGATTTGAATGTCCAAGACGTCGCAGTAGGTTATGAAGCCGCTGCTGCTTGTGGAATGTCCGTATTAACCGATATGAAATATTTTGGTGGCAGTTTAGAAGATTTATTGACTGCCAGAGCCAGTTGCGATATGCCCTTGCTTAGAAAAGAATTTATTATTGATACGTATCAAATTGTTGAAGCAAAAGCCTATGGCGCCGATGTCATTTTACTTATTGCTGCCATTTTGAGTCGCAACGAGATTCTAGCATTTTCAACACTTGCTCAAAGCCTTGGTATGGAAGTGTTATTAGAAATCCATAACGAAGAGGAATTACATAAATCTGTGATGCCCTCGCTCAATATGATTGGCGTAAACAATCGTAACCTTAAAACGTTTGAAGTTAGTTTAGAAACGAGCAAAACATTGAGCGCGCTTATCCCAGATGAATTTGTAAAAATTTCAGAGAGTGGGATTCGTACCGTGGAAGATATTAAGAGTTTACAACCTTATGGCTATAAAGGATTTTTGATTGGTGAGAGTTTTATGAAAACAGACAATCCTGGTGCCAGTGCAGCAGCATTTATAAAACAATTGAACGAATGAACCTAAAAGTATGCGGCATGCGAGATGAGGACAATATTCAGGCGATTGCTGCAATCGAGCCTGATTATATGGGCTTTATATTTTATGAAGGCTCGTTGCGACACGTATCTGCGTCGATACCGACCCTCTCCCCGTCCATAAAAAAAGTAGGGGTGTTTGTCAACGCTTCCTTTGACACTATTGTCGAAAAAATCAATACCCACGATTTACAAGCGGTTCAATTGCATGGCGAAGAAACCCCAGATTTTTGCAGCTCCTTACAAGGGCTTCATATAGAAATTATTAAAGTATTCTCTATTAAAAATGAATTTAATTTTGATACTCTAAGTCCTTACGAATCGGTTTGTGACTATTATCTATTTGACACCAAAGGCCCGTTGGCCGGCGGAAATGGCTATTGTTTTGACTGGTCAGTTTTAGAAAACTACCCCTCTACAAAACCTTATTTTTTAAGTGGTGGTATTGGATTAGAAAACGTTGATCAATTACAAGAATTTAAAACAAGTACGGCAGCAATCTACTGTCATGCGGTGGATGTGAATAGCAAATTTGAGGTTGCACCCGCAAAAAAAGATAAAGAATTATTAGAAAAATTTAAACATTTATTATGAGTTATCACGTGAACGAAAAAGGCTATTACGGCCAATTTGGAGGGGCATTTATTCCAGAAATGTTGTACCCTAATGTTGAAGAATTACGTCAAAACTATTTGAAAGTGATGGCAGAGCCAGATTTCAAAAAGGAGTTCGATCAACTCCTGAAAGATTATGTAGGCAGACCGACGCCTTTGTATTTTGCAAAACGATTATCCGCAAAATACAATACAAAAATATATCTAAAACGAGAAGATTTATGCCATACAGGAGCGCATAAAATAAACAATACAATAGGACAAATTTTGATGGCTAAGCGTCTCAAAAAAACACGTATCATCGCCGAAACTGGTGCTGGACAGCATGGGGTAGCAACGGCGACCGTGTGTGCCTTAGCAGGAATGGAATGTATTGTATATATGGGCGAGATTGACATTGCGAGACAAGCGCCCAATGTAGCACGAATGAAAATGCTTGGGGCCGAAGTACGTCCGGCCTTGTCTGGAAGTCGCACCCTAAAAGATGCGACTAATGAAGCGATTCGTGATTGGATAAATAACCCTGTTGATACGCATTATATTATTGGAAGTGCTGTAGGGCCTCACCCCTACCCAGATATGGTAGCGCGTTTTCAGTCGATAGTATCCGAAGAAACCAAATGGCAATTGAAGGAAGTTGAAGGCCGTGAAAACCCTGATTATGTGGTGGCTTGTGTGGGTGGCGGTAGCAATGCAGCCGGTGCCTATTACCATTATTTGAATGAGCCTTCTGTAAAACTCATTGCAGTAGAAGCCGCAGGCAAAGGCATTTACACAGGCGAGAGTGCCGCCACTTCCGTCCTTGGAAAAGAAGGCGTGATTCACGGTAGTAAAACCTTATTAATGCAAACTAAAGATGGTCAAATTACAGAGCCCTACTCCATTTCGGCAGGATTAGATTACCCAGGCGTTGGGCCTATGCATGCGCATTTGTATGAAACCAAACGTGCCGAATTCATTTCGGTGACAGATGATGAAGCCATGACGGCTGGATTGGAATTATCGCAACTCGAAGGCATCATTCCCGCGATTGAAACCTCTCATGCACTTGCTATTTTTGAAGATAAAAAATTCAAGCCTGAAGATGTGGTGGTCATTAGTTTATCGGGACGTGGTGACAAAGATTTGAATACCTATATTGATTATTTTAAACTCTAAGATTGTGAATAGAATACAAGCGAAATTACAAGAAGATAAAAAACTATTATCCATCTATTTTACGGCGGGATATCCTAACTTAAACGACACCGTTACGACGATTGAAAATTTAGAGCAAAACGGTGTTGATATGATTGAAATTGGCTTGCCGTTTAGCGACCCGTTGGCCGATGGCCCCACCATTCAGGCAAGTTCTACACAAGCGTTGCACAATGGCATGACATCAACCGTATTGTTTGACCAACTGAAAGATGTTCGAAAAACGGTATCGATTCCTTTGATTTTAATGGGCTATTTTAACCCCATGCTGCAATATGGTGTGGAAGCTTTTTGTAAAAAATGTCAGGAAGTAGGCATTGATGGTATGATCATTCCTGATCTGCCAGTGGAAGTGTACTACGAGGAGTATAAAGCTATTTTTGAACGCTATGGCTTAATCAACATATTTCTGATCACGCCACAAACGAGCGAAACACGCATCCGTTATATGGATAGTATTTCGGACGGATTTATTTATATGGTGAGCAGCGCTAGTACCACAGGAAGCCAAAGTGGGTTTGGAAACGAACAGACAGATTATTTTAAACGCATCGCTGACCTCCAACTAACGAGCCCACAAATCATTGGGTTTGGAATTTCTGATCATGAGACTTTTAGTCAAGCAACGCAGTATGCCAAAGGCGCCATCATTGGCAGTGCTTTTATAAAGCATGTAACGGCTCATGGGGTGGATGATTTGGGAGTATTTACGCAGCCTTTATTGAAAGGATAAATGTTTTGAACTTATTATATAATATATACTAAAAATGCCTGTACAATTAGATTTATCAACCTATGGATCTATTCCGAAAGTCATTCATGTCTCTTGGAAAAATAAAACTATTTTAGAGGATCAATCGCCGTTGATTCTAAATGGACTGGCAAATCTAAAAGCACTCAATCCCAATTACACCTTAGAAATTAGTGATGACAAGGACGTAGAAACCTATCTCAAAAGCCACCTCAATAAATGGGAGTACTTTAAAATAAAAAATAAAAAAATTGTAGAAAAGATTGATCTGTGGCGGTTGTTTAAAATGTATCATGAAGGCGGTATTTATGTTGATATCGATCGGTTTTGTAACATTCCTTTTAGCACACTTATTGAACAGGACACCAAATGCATCTTACCTACACATGGCGATATCGATTTTTCTCAAGATCTGATGATTAGCTGTAAACACAACCCGCTATTTGAAACAGCTATTGCCTATAATTTAAAAGGACGCTACCTATTGAACCCGCGTGGGGTGTTTCATTTGGGGCCACCGTTATTTATGCGAGCGGTTACCGAAGTTGTTTTTGGAGTCCGACACAAAAGAAAGCCTGGAACGGCTGTGATGGCTCATTTTAGAAACTTACTCGACAACTCAAAGCACTTTCAAACCTACAAAGAAAACGCACCAAATGACAGCATTCTTTTTACCTATAACACACAGACGTTCAAAAAAGGAAATGGAACAAGCAAAGCGGAATTTTATGCCGCTCAAAACATCACGCCTTGGGCGAATGGATTCGATAAAAACACCTTGATTTTTGCAATCATTTTTGCTGTTGTGCTTTTAGGTTTCATTTTATATGCGATGCTATAAGTGGTTCTTAAGCTACTGAAAACTGATAAAATCGTGTGTATTTTTGGATAGATGTGATTTTTTTTTAAAATATGTTTTTTATACCTACCTTTGGCGTTAGTAACGTAAAACAATACTATGATTGTTTTATTTGGTTCTAAAGAGACCGAACACATTTGGAATGGCACTCGAGTTAAAAAAATGCCTTTAGATATACAAAATGT
>Ga0209119_1000991_pt1 | contig 28794 bp, 29 predicted proteins | sample COG_03_FD_184747 | JGI IMG/M metagenome (GOLD analysis project Ga0209119, IMG submission 184747) | Pelagic Microbial community sample from North Sea - COGITO 998_met_03 (SPAdes) (version 2) | ecosystem: Environmental > Aquatic > Marine > Neritic zone/Coastal water | place: Helgoland, sampling...
TCCCAGCGTTTGAAATCATGCTCGATAAATTCGCACAGCTCAGCGAGTAATTGCTCGATGCCGACCCTGTCGACCAATGTGGCCATGGTATCTGTGTCAATAAATCTTGTCATAACCAGCACTCCTACCTATTAAGTCAGTAAAAAAATATAAACAGTCAATGGTGGTGATTATTGGCGCTTGCACAGCTATAAAAAAGACACCAAAATGTAACTAATTGTAAATATAAATTACATTTTGAGAGAGATTATTAGCAATATGACTAAACTAGACCAACTGGATAAGCAGCTGATTTCAATTTTGCGCTCTGATGCCCGCACACCGGTGGTAAAGCTGGCCAAGCAATTAAATGTATCCCGGGCGACCATACAAAACCGTATGCATCTGCTTGAGAGTCGCGGGATTATTTTAAATTACACGGTCAACCTGAAGAGCAGTGCAGAGATAAATCCAATCCGCGCCTTTATGAGCATTGCTGTAGAAGGGAAAAAGTCACCGGCGGTGGTCAGTGCACTGATGGGCATTCCGCAAATTGCCACTATCCACAACACCAACGGGCGCTGGGACCTGATTGCTGATATTCGCACCCACAGCCTTGAGGCATTCAATGCCCTGCTCGGTGAAGTGCGGGCAATTGATGGAGTTTCCGCAACTGAAACCAGTTTGTTGCTGGATACTCTCAAGCGTTGAATAAGCGCTAAATATTGACACCGCGCCTTTTATTTAAAGTCAGGCATTAATGACAAGCAAAACGTATAATGCTCACTTTGTATTCTATTGATTCTACCTGATTGAAAATTATGACTATTAAAAGCTATATGCAGACTGTCGGCAGCCAGGCGCGAGAAGCGTCGAGAGTGATTGCCGCCGCTGACACATCCCTAAAAAACCAGGCACTAATGGCTATTGCCGATGCGCTCAACAGTGACCGCGACAACCTTCTGGCAGCCAATGCTGTGGATATGAAAAATGGCCGCAACAATGGTTTAGATGCCGCCCTGCTCGATCGCCTTGAACTCAATTCTGCGCGTATCGACGCTATGATTGAAGGCCTGCAACAGGTTGCAGAACTGCCCGACCCCACCGGCAAGATCACCGATCTCCAGGATCGCCCCAGCGGTATCCAACTCGGTAAGATGCGCGTGCCTCTGGGGGTGGTTGGGATTATCTATGAATCGCGTCCCAATGTGACTATCGATGCGGCCAGCCTCTGCCTAAAGTCAGGCAATGCGACTATTTTGCGTGGCGGCAGTGAAGCTATCGCCTCCAATCAGGCCATTGCCGCCTGTATCAGCCGCGGCCTGCAAGCGGTTGGCCTGCCGGAAAATATTGTTCAGGTGATCAATACCACCGACCGCGCTGCGGTGGGTGAACTGATCACCATGCCTGACTATGTGGATGTAATTGTGCCGCGCGGTGGCAAAGGTCTGATTGAACGTATCAGCGCCGATGCCCGGGTGCCGGTGATTAAACATCTGGATGGCAACTGCCATGTCTATATTGACGACGAAGCCGATCTGCAAAAGGCTCTGGCTATTGCACTAAATGCCAAGACCCACAGATACGGTGTCTGCAATGCGATGGAATCCTTATTGGTCGCCGAATCAGTTGCCGCCCAGGTTCTGCCAGAGCTAGCTGCACTCTACGCCGAAAAAGGTGTGGAACTACGCGGCTGCGAAAAGACCTGTGCAATTATTCCAGGAGCTAACGCTGCCACTGAACAGGACTGGTACGAAGAGTATTTGGCCCCTGTTCTTGCGATCAAAGTGGTCGCCGGTCTGGATCAGGCGATTGAGCATATCAACCGCTACAGCTCTCAGCACACTGAATCTATTGTCACTGAAAACACGGCCCATGCTCAGCGCTTTATGCGCGAGGTGGATTCCAGTTCGGTGATGCACAATGCCTCGACAAGATTTGCCGATGGTTTTGAATACGGTCTGGGTGCCGAGATCGGTATTTCCACCGACAAGATTCACGCCCGCGGGCCTGTGGGTCTCGAGGGTCTAACCAGTCAGAAATGGGTGGTTTATGGCGACGGGCAGATCCGTCAATAATATGTCGGTCGCTATTTTTGGAGGCACCTTTAATCCGGTTCACAATGGCCATCTTAGAATTGCCATAGAGCTTGCGGAACTGCTTGAGGTCGATAGCCTGCGGATGATTCCCTGTGCACTGCCCGCTCATCGTGAAGCACCCAGCGCCACGCCAGAGCAGCGTCTAGAGATGCTTAAACTGGGTATTGGTCGACAGCCCCAACTGATCGCCGACGATATTGAGCTGTGCCGCGATGGCCCCAGCTATACCATCGATACATTGCGCGCCATAAGAGCGCAGATAGGTGACAGTCCAGCCATCTATCTCTGTATTGGCATGGATGTGCTGGCCTCACTGGATAGCTGGCGTGACTGGCAACAGCTGACTGACTACTGCCATATAGTGGTCTCTTCGCGACCTGGTTATCAACTCCCGCAATCTGGGCTACTTGCCGATTGGATCAGCGCGCGACTCTGTGATGACTTACAGACCCTAAAACAATCCAGTACTGGTAAACTGCATCTTTGCAATCTGACCATGCTGGGGATTTCATCCACTGCGATACGCAATAAAATCAGCACCGGAGAAAAGGTCGACTATCTGACCCCGGCAGCGGTGGTTAACTGTATTCAACAACAACACCTATATGAGTAATCTGTTTATATGTCCCAATCATTAAAAGAAATTGTTATCTCTGCGCTGGAAGATGTTAAGGCGGAAAATATTACCTCACTGGACGTACGTGAGTTGACCGGCGTAATGGACACCATGGTTGTCGCCAGCGGTAATTCAAACCGTCAGGTAAAATCACTGGCCAACAATGTCGCCGTCGAAGGCAAGAACGCCGGTTTCGAACTGCTCGGTGTTGAAGGCGATGACACCGCCGAGTGGATCCTCGTCGATTTTGGCGATGTGATTGTGCACGTAATGTTGCCGGCAACACGCGCCTTTTATGACCTTGAGAAACTCTGGTCAGTACGCCCCGGGGATTTTCACGCAAACGGTGATGACGAGCAAAACCTGCTCGGCGACCTAACGTAGAAACAACCTAGAAAGATGAAACTTAAGCTACTCGCCGTCGGAACGCGTATGCCCAGCTGGGTAGAAGCTGGCAGTCATGAGTACAGCAAGCGCATGCCACCAGAGTTGCGTATCGAGACCATCGAAATAGCACTGGGCGCCCGGGGTAAAAACCAGCCCGCCAGTAAAGCTATTGAGAAAGAGAGCCAGGCACTGCTAAAGGCCATAGCCCCCCAGGACTTTGTGGTTGCCCTGGATGTGATCGGGCGCTCTCTGAGCACTGAACAACTGGCGAGCAAATTGGCCGACTGGCAGATGGATGGCCGCGATATCTGTCTGGTTATCGGTGGCCCGGATGGGCTTTCAAAAGAATGTTTAGCCCGCGCAGATATGCGCTGGTCACTCTCCGACCTAACACTGCCCCACCCGCTGGTGCGCATTGTGTTGATGGAGCAGATGTACAGGGCGTGGACAATCAATGCCAACCACCCCTATCATCGAAGTTAGTAGCAAAAAGTTAGTCGTATTTAAACAGGTGAAATATAGTTGGCTGCATAGACGATTAATGTCAGCCTCTGCAAATGGTGATCAGATAGTATGAGGGACGGCGCAGCTTTTTCAGACCCAGCTCGCGAACGCATGATGTTCGCCCGCAGGCTGTTGGTCACTGCAGTGGCAACTCTGTTGCTCACTATCGTACTCGTTGTTCGCTACTTTGATTTACAGATCTCCCGCTACGAAGATTTCGCCACCCAGTCCAATAACAACCGAGTACTGGTTCGACCGGTCGCACCTTCGCGCGGACTGATCTACGACCGCAACAGCAAACTGATCGCCGATAATCGTCCCAGCTACAATCTGACTATCGTGCCCGAGCGCAGTGTGGATTTAGATAAACTATTGGCTGATTTAGGCGATGTTATCAGTATTTCTGAGCGTGACATTGAACGCTTTCGCAAGCGTCTAAAACAGCGTCGCCCCTTTGAGAAAACCAGCCTGCGCTTTAACCTCAGCGAAGAAGAGCGCGCCGTGCTCGCCGTTAACGGCCACCGACTGGTCGGCGCGCAAACCTCTGCACGCCTCAAGCGTTTCTACCCTGACGGCGAGCTGTTCGCCCATGTAGTCGGCTATGTCGGGCGTATCAATGAACGTGAAAGCCAGACCATTGAAACGGTAAATTACAGAGGTACCGATTCTATTGGCAAAATTGGACTGGAAAAATTCTACGAACAGCAGCTGCTCGGCGAAGTTGGCAGTGAGCAGGTCGAGACCAACGCCCTAGGCCGAGTCACCCGCGTATTGGATAAAACCGGTGCCGTATCCGGCAACAACCTGACCCTGCACCTTGACAGCAACCTGCAGCAGGTTGGTCACGAGGCATTTAAAGATAAACGTGGCGCTCTAGTCGCCATTGAAATAGAAAGCGGCGGTGTTTTGGCAATGATCAGCGCTCCCAGTTACGACCCCAACCTGTTTGTCTCCGGTATCAGCCAAAAAAATTATGACGGCCTGCTCTACTCTCTAGACCGACCCCTCTTTGATCGCGCGATCCGCGGCCAGTACCCACCGGGCTCTACGATTAAACCGATGTTTGGTCTTATTGGGCTGCAGCACAATGTGGTCACGCCGAGATACAAAATTAACGACAACGGCTACTTCTATTTCAAGGGCATTGAACGGCCATGGCGAGATCATAACTTTGCCCGCGGCGGCCATGGCGAAGGCGTTGACCTAGCCAAGGCAATTATTGAGTCCTGTAATATCTATTTTTATGGTCTCGGGATTAAAACCGGCATAGACCTGCTCTCGGACTATGGCGCACAGTTTGGTCTCGGCGCCACCACAGGTATCGACCTGCCCGGCGAAAAGCGGGGCATTATGCCGAACCGAGCATGGAAAAAAGGCGCTCGCGGTCAGAGCTGGTTTAACGGTGACACCATCAACACCAGTATCGGTCAGGGCTTTATGCTCGCCACACCGTTGCAACTGGCAGTGATGTCGGCGCGAATTGCCAGTCGTGGTGAAGTGCGAACACCACAGCTGGTCAAGGCGATCAACGGTCAGGATCAACCCGTTCTCAAGGGCGATAAAGATATTACGATCAGCGACAAACATTGGGACTATGTGCATCGAGCGATGGAAGATGTTGTTCACAGCAACCGCGGAACCGCGCGCAGTATCAGCAGAGGGTTGAGCTATAAGATTGCTGGCAAAACCGGTACCGCTCAGGCCATTAGTATTGATGCTGAAGATAAATACGACAGCACTAAGATCGCCGAACGGCAGTGGGATCACGCGCTGTTTATTGCCTTTGCACCGGCAGATGATCCAAAGATTGCGATTGGATTAATTGTTGAAAATGGCGAACATGGTGGCTCTGCCGCAGCGCCAATCGCACGATCCGTAATAGATGCCTATATGCAATCAAACTCATCGACAGCTGTAGCGGAGCGTTAATCAACCATGCACAGAAATGATTTTGTTCGTCAGCTAAGCAGCCCCGGTGGTGACCGCAGGCCCTCGCGGATTATGCATATAGATATCCCCCTGCTGCTGATTTTAATCGCGCTGTGCAGTATCGGTCTGGCAGTGCTCTACAGCGCCAGCGCCGAAAGTATTTTCTATGTTAAACGTCAGGCGACCTTTATGGTTATCGGCCTGTTCGCGATGATTGTTATCGCTCAGTTTCAGCCGCGCCTGTGGGAGCGCTGGTCAATTTTTATCTATCTCTGCGGCCTGTTATCACTGGTCGCCGTGCTGTTTTTTGGGGTTGGCGCAAAAGGTGCCCAGCGCTGGCTGGATCTCGGCGTCACCAGATTCCAGCCCTCGGAATTGATGAAGATTGCCGTGCCCATGACCCTGGCATCCTATCTCGGCAAACGCCATATGCCACCGCGTTTTAAACATGTGACTATCGGCGTTATCGCCACCTTAATTCCAGTTCTTTTAGTCGCCAGACAGCCCGATCTCGGCACCTCATTAATTATTTTTTCCTCGGGCTTTTTTGCTCTCTTTCTGGCCGGACTCGGCAAGCGCTACCTACTATCCACGGCCCTATTAGCCATGGCAGCAGTACCTACCCTGTGGTTCTATGTGATGTATGACTACCAAAAACAGCGCGTCTTAACTCTGCTGTCGCCCGAGCAGGACAAGCTTGGCGCCGGTTGGAATATTATGCAGTCAACCACGGCTATCGGCTCTGGTGGTCTCAGCGGTAAAGGTTGGACCGAGGGGACTCAGTCGCAACTTAACTTTCTGCCCGAGAGCCATACGGATTTTATTATTGCCGTGCTCGCAGAGGAGTTTGGCTTAATTGGCGTGCTCGGCATGCTGGTGCTATACCTGTTGCTGATCGGGCGCTGCATGATTATCGCCCTCAACGCCCAATCCATGTTTGGACGCATTATGGCCGGTACAATAAGCCTGACATTTTTTGTCTATATTTTTGTCAATATGGGAATGGTTTCAGGTATCTTGCCAGTAGTTGGAGCACCGCTGCCATTTATCAGTTACGGTGGCACAGCAATTGTGACTCTGTTTCTCGGATTTGGTATTCTGATGGCCATCAGCACTGAGCCGAAACGTATCTAGGAAGAAAACTTTGAATATACGTCTTAAAAAATATTTTGCCGCACTGTTAACTACACCGTTAATCGCGCTCTCCCTCTTTGCCGCCGGCGTTTCCTCCAGCAGTTATGGGGACTATTCGACACATCCTGAAGCCGCTGACTTTATCGACACTATGGTGGAGAAACATCAGTTTAAGCGCGAGGAAATTGTCGACTGGCTTGCGGCTGCCAAACATCAGGAATCGATCGTCAAAGCGATGAGTCGACCCGCCGAAAAGGTTAAACCCTGGTATGAATACCGCAAACATTTTATCTCTGAGAGACGCATAAAAGGCGGCGTAAAATTTTGGCTGGAGAACAAAGAGACTCTGGAAAGAGCCCAGCGCGAGCTCGGCGTCGAGCCAGCCATTATCGTCAGTATTATTGGCGTGGAAACCAACTACGGTAGCAACACCGGCAGCTACAAAGTTGTTGATGCCTTGGCAACACTGGCCTTTGACTACTACACCTACACCGAAAAACGCGCCTCGCGAAAGCACTTTTTCACCGCCGAACTGGAAAATCTTTTTCTGCTCGCCCGCGAGCAAAACCAGAACCCCGTTGAGCTAAAAGGCTCCTATGCCGGTGCTATGGGTCTCGGTCAGTTTATGCCCAGCAGCTACCGCCATTACGCGGTTGATTTTGACAATGACGAGTTTGCCAATATCTGGACCAACCCCACCGATGCGATCGGCAGTGTGGCAAATTACTTTGCCAAACATGGCTGGAGAAAGGGTGAAGCTGTGGCTATGCGCGCCAATAACAGCACCGACCCCGCTGAAGAGAGCCTCAATAACCTTCATCGCCCCAAGGCGACACTGGCAGAATTAAACACACTGGGTTACAAGATTATCGAGAAATTCCCCGCCGATACCAAAGCCTTACCGATGCGCTTTGAGGCCAAATATGGCAATGAATACTGGTTGGGATTACATAACTTTTATGTGATTAGCCGTTATAACCCGCGCACCAAATACGCCATGGCGGTCTATCAACTCAGCGAACTGATTCGGGAACGCAACCTTGCGCAGTCCACTGAAGGTTAGTCGGCTGATTCTCGGGCTGGCGATTAGCGGCCTGTTTGGTTGCAGTTCAGTTCCACTGATGGTCGAGAAAGACGGTGCGGGCAAACGCGTAGATACCAGCCTTATACCCAATGCCACGCCCAAGCCTGAACCGATCACCAAAGCCGGCAATAAAAGTCCCTACGAGGTATTTGGCAAAACCTACTGGGTGCTGCCCAGCAACAAGGGTTACAGCAAGACTGGGGTAGCCTCTTGGTACGGCACTAAGTTTCACGGCCGGCTGACCTCAAACGGCGAAATTTATAATATGTATGGCATGACCGCCGCCCACAAAAGCCTGCCGATTCCCTCCTACGCCAAGGTCACCAATACCGAAAACGGTCGCTCAATTGTGGTCAGAATTAATGATCGCGGGCCTTTTCATGACGATAGACTGATTGATCTCTCCTATGTTGGCGCGATGAAGCTTGGCTATGCGGATAAAGGCACTGCCAACGTGTTGATTGAGGCGATAGACACCAGTCCTAAACCAAAAATGATTGAGCCCACTAATGGGGCCTCGGCTATTGCGGCCCCAGCTATAACAACACCAAACCCTCAATCACAAATGGTCAAAGCTGAAACTGCCGACACTGGCCGCTATCTTCAGGTCGGTGCATTCACCGATATGGCCACCGCGCACCAGCTAAAAGACAAAATCCGCGGCCTGACCAGCCAGCCGATTGTTCTGCGCACCCAGGATAAGTTGCACAAACTATGGATCGGCCCAATTGCCGATAATATCGAGCTATTAAGTATTAAAGCCATGCTTAAAAAGACCGCTAATCTAAACACTTTTTCAGTCTCTCCCTGATCAGATCAACGAACACAAACCTCTAGCGTCAAGATCAAAAAAAAATTACTAACCTGTCTGCCACCTCGAGTGAACATTTTCTGTATTCCGGTGGTAAACTATCGACCGTTTAAACTCACAACTAATTCGTGGTCTACTATGCTGATAAATTGGCTGAAAAAATGGATTTTACCCTCTGCTTCCTCTGCTCTATTTCTGCTATGCATGTCTTCAGCACAGGCTCAGCAACTTATTCCCGCCGCGCCAGATCTTGCCGCTAAGTCGTGGATTCTGATCGACGCGCAAACCGGTCATATTATTGTTGAAAACAATGCCGATTTGCAGCTGCCTCCCGCCAGCCTGGTCAAGATGATGACCACCTACATAGTCTCCAACGAAATAGCTGAGGGACGGGTTAAAAAGGATGATCAGGTACTGATCAGCGACAACGCCTGGGAAAAAGGTGGCGCGAAAACTGATGGTTCAACCATGTTTCTCAGCCCGCGCACCAGAGTTCCGGTTATCGACCTGATGCGCGGCGTAATTATCCAGTCCGGCAATGATGCCTCGATCGCTCTGGCGGAACATATTAGCGGCGACGAAGATGCCTTTACCGACAGCATGAATCAGCAGGCGGCACTGTTGGGCATGACCAGCACAGATTACTTTAATGCAACCGGCCTGCCCGCAGAGGGAATGGTTTCTACAGCGCGGGATCTATCGATTCTAGCGCGGGCGATTATTCAAGATCATCCCGAGCACTACAGCATTTACTCGGAAAAATATTTTAAGCACAACAATATTAATCAGCCAAACAGAAACCGTTTGCTGTGGCGCGACAGCAGTGTTGACGGTCTTAAAACCGGCCACACTGAAGAGGCAGGCTACTGTCTAGTGGCCTCCGCCAAACGTAAAGATATGCGCCTTATTTCAGTAGTTATGGGCGCCACCAGTGAAAAGACTCGAGCCAGCCAGTCGCAGAAACTGTTGTCTTACGGCTTCCGTTATTTCAACACCAAAACTATCTATTCCGTTGGCGATATTATTAAAGAGAACGCCAAGGTTTGGTATGGCGAAGATGAGTTTCTCAATCTGACCATTAGCGACGATGTCACACTGACACTGGCGCGTGGTGCAGAGAAGAAACTCGAAGCCAATATTCTGATTGATGAGCAGATTAAAGCACCGATTGTGATCGGTCAGGAACTGGGTCGACTGCAGGTATCCCTAGAGGGCGAAATACTGGTCGACACGCCTCTGGTTGCCACAGCTGCGGTCGAGCAATCCGGTCTGTTTTCCCGCTTTGTCGACTGGATTGTGCTGTTTATTACCCAGCTATTATCCTGATTAACTTTATAGAACTAATTACTGAGCTATTTATCGAGTGTGCCCGTGAGCGAACAAGAAGCCCCACAAATAGAGTTTCCCTGCGAATATCCCATCAAGATATTGGGTGCCGCACATCCGGAGCTGCATGCCCATGTACTCAGCGTGATGGAATCCCATGCGCCGGGTTTTGATCACAAAAAAATCACTATGCGCGACAGCAGTAAAGGTAGCTGGCAATCTATCACTGTGGTTATCACCGCCACCGGTAAACCTCAGCTCGAAGTCATTTTTGCAGCACTGAAAACCAGCTCTCGAGTCAAGATGGTGCTCTAATGCCGAGCACTATGCCGCTAATCGTTCGCTATCTTGGTACTCAGGATTACAGCGATATTTTCGTCACCATGAAACGCTTTAACGAGCAGCGTGACGAAACTACCAGCGATGAAATATGGATGCTTGAACACCATCCAGTTTTTACTCAGGGTCAGGCCGGAAAGGAAGAGTATATTCTGCTACCCGGCGATATTCCGGTGGTTAAAAGTGATCGCGGTGGCCATGTTACCTATCATGGGCCCGGACAGATTACCGCCTATGTTCTGGTTGATCTAAAACGTTTAAAACTGGGTGTGCGAGATTTGGTAACGCTTATCGAACAGGCGCTGGTGGATACCCTGCAGCACTGGCAGATCAACGCAGCACCGCGTCGCGATGCGCCGGGCGTCTACACAGATAACGGCGACAAGATCGCCTCTCTGGGTCTGCGTATACGCAAAGGCTGTAGCTACCACGGATTAAATTTTAATGTTGCTATGGATCTGTCCCCCTGGCAGCGCATTAATCCCTGTGGTCTCGGCGTGGCAATGACTCAGATCGCTGATCTAATTGACTGCCCGCCGAGTATTGAACAGGTAATGCACCAATTAGCCGACAATTTAACTGCGGGACTCGGTTATAATAGCCATCAAATTGGCCCTGACAGCGCTGTATTGAATAGCTCTACTAAATAGCTCTACTGAATAAATTTATTTAAGGAATTCCATGTCTTCAGAAACTGTAAAACCTCCACAACGCACCCGCCGCCTGCAACAGGGCGAAAAGTTGCGCAGTGCCGACAAGGTCGAGCGGATTCCAGTCAAGGTTATTCCCACCACCGAGATTCCGCGCAAGCCCGAGTGGATGCGCATCCGCCTCTCTACCTCGCCCAAGGTTCAGCAGATTAAAAATACCCTTCGCAAGCACAAGATGGCCACCGTCTGTGAAGAGGCCGCATGTCCCAACCTCAATGAATGTTTTAGCCACGGCACAGCGACATTTATGATTATGGGTGAGATCTGCACCAGACGCTGTCCGTTCTGCGATGTCGGTCATGGCAAGCCCAACCCTCTGGATACTGACGAACCGACAAATCTGGCCAAAGCTATCCATGAAATGGATTTGAGCTATGTGGTGATTACCTCAGTGGATCGCGATGATCTTCGCGATGGCGGTGCCCAGCATTTTGCCGACTGTATTCGCGAGGCGAAAATTCTCTCTCCAGATCTTAAAGTTGAAGTTCTAGTACCCGACTTCCGTGGCCGTATGGCTCCGGCTCTGGATATTCTTACCGCGACACCACCGGATGTTTTCAATCACAATATGGAGACTATTCCGCGCCTTTATCGCGAAGCGCGTCCGGGTGCCAACTATGAGTGGTCGTTAAAGTTGCTCAAGGATTACAAGGCACGCAATCCAAATGTGCCGACCAAGTCTGGCCTGATGGTTGGTCTCGGTGAAACCAAGGATGAGCTGCTGAGAACTCTGGATGATCTGCGTGCCCACGATGTCGATATGTTGACTGTAGGCCAGTACCTACAGCCATCGCCCAGCCATCTTGCTGTAGATCGCTTTGTTCATCCAGATGAGTTTGCCGAGTATACGGAATACGCCGAGAGCATCGGCTTTGAACAGGCGGCTTGTGGGCCATTGGTTCGCTCTAGCTACCATGCCGATAAGCAGGCGCGCGGCGAAGATATTAGCTAGTCCCTATCCTCAGTCCAGACTTCTCGTAAGGGCTCGCCAAAATCATCATAGATAACTTTCTTGCGACGGCGTTTGACGGTCGGCTTAGGTGCTGTTTTGGCAGGCTTCTTTTTACGATTATCTATGGCAGAGACCACATCATTGATATAGGTCCTAGTTTGACGGGGCTGGTTACTGACAAAAACCGACTTGGCCCTGGGCTTATCGGCAGGCTCACCAGTCTCCCCGCACTCGTGCTTTTTAATCTCTCCGCCACGGGAGAGAAATTCTTCAGTTTTACGCTGAATATCACCGCGGATTTTATTTTTACTTGCACGCTCAACCACAATAGACAGCCAATTTTTGATTCATTTACCAGTTTACCAGTGCGAATCTGACTTGCCCACTAGTGTTATAACTAATATATAAAAGGTTATCACTTATCGAACAAATCAAGCTGGATCGCTCGTCCCGGTTCACCTTCATCGACAAACCGCACACCTATACCCAATAGCCGCACCGGTCGTGCTCCACGCTGCCAAGCCTGCTGACAAATATGCTCGAAACTCTCTAAGGGCAGACCTTTTTCCACAGCGCGCTCAAGAGTGGTAATCGAAAAATCGTTAAATTTAATTTTTATAAATTGCTTGGTCACCAGATAATCGCTGTCGACTCTGCGCAGGCGGCTGCGCAATTCCATCAGCAGTTCTGGCAACCTGCCGAGACAGGCCTGCAGATCGGAGAGATCGCCAGAATAGGTATGTTCAACACTCAGAGATTTGCGTCTGCTGTTAGCATTGACCGGACGATTATCGATACCGCGACACAGATCGAAGAGACGCTTGCCAAACACACCAAATTTAGACACCAAATCGAGAAGCTCAACCCGCTGAAGATCAGCACAGGTTTTAATACCCAAGCGCAGCAACTTTTCATTGGTAACCTTACCCACCCCGTTAATTCGCTTGACCGGAAGCTTCTCAATAAAATCGCCAATATTTTGCGGTGTAATCACAAACTGTCCATTGGGTTTATTGATATCGCTGGCGACCTTGGCGAGAAATTTATTCGGTGCAATTCCAGCCGAGACCGTCACCCCAACCTCAGCCTCAATAACCGCGCGGATCTCCTCGGCCATCAATGTGGCACTGCCACTGCACTGTTTACAATCGGTGACATCCAGATAGGCTTCATCCAGTGACAGCGGTTCGACTTTATCGGTGTAGCGATAGAATATCTGGCGGATTTTTAATGAGGCTTCGCGATACTTTGCCATCCTACCAGGAATCACCACCAGATCGGGACAGAGTTTAAGCGCCTGCCCAGTGGGCATAGCCGACCGAACGCCGTATTCACGGGCTTTGTAATTACAGGTGGCAACCACTCCGCGACGATCCGATTTCCCGCCGATCGCAATGGGAAACGCACAGAGTGAAGGATCATCACGCATCTCTACCGCGGCGTAAAAACAGTCGCAGTCCAAGTGAATAATCTTTCTCGACTCATTATTCTCAGTCATTACAAAAGGTGAAATCCAGTTGGGAATTGTGCTGCTGAGATTATTCTTCAAGCCAATAGGTATTGAGAATAAATCCGCCGATACAGGCAAAGCCCAACCACAGTGCCAGACCTGCCTCCGGTACACTAAGTAATAGCCAGGCTGTACCAAGCATAATAAATAAGGTCACCAGCGGAAGTTTCACTTTACTCGGCAGGGGATTAGAGGCTGCAAAATTATCGAAACCGATAATTGACTGAAGCAGAGGCGCCGCAGCAATTATCGCCACAGCTATCCAGTGCGACTGCATTTGATAGGCACCAAAATAGGCGCTGAGTAACAGCGCGCTTAGATTTAAACCCTGATAGAAACAAGCCAGTAAATATTTCACTAAAAAGCCCTGTGCCCGCTCAAGACTTTTCAGTCTCAAATTGATGTTCAGCCACACGAACACCCAATCGCTTGGAGATTATCTCCGGCAAGAGTAACATGGCAGGTGTTAACAGAAGGGTCAACACTGTCGCCAACAACAACCCATTAACGATCGCGCTGGCCAGCGGCTGCCACCAGGAAGACACCATACCGCCGGCCTCCAAACTGCGATTAATAATATCCACACTGTAACCATTGGCCAGGGGCAACAGCCCGACAATAGTCGTCACTGTGGTTAACATCACCGGACGGAAACGCGACTTGGCGGCTTTAAATACCGCTTCTGCGGCGGTTAAGGCGCTGTTGTTACGACGAATATAATTATAGGTATCGATCAGAACAATATTGTTATTGACCACGATACCGGCTAGAGCAACGATGCCCACGCCGGTTAAGATTGTGCTGAATACCGCTTGGGAAATCATCAAGCCAAGTAATACTCCGGCGGTCGACATCACCACTGAGAATAGAATCAGCAGGGCCTGATAGAAGCTATTGAACTGCATCACCAGCATAATCAACATCAGCGACATCGCCAGTGAGAAAGCGACACTGAGGAATTCGGCCGAGTCGGCCTGCTCCTCATTGGCACCGCGGAATTTAATCTTGATTGCGTCGTCGATATCTTCGCTGTCCAACCACTCGGCAATCTTTCGGGTTTGGTTATCCGAGAGATAGCCATCTTCGGTATTAGCCATAATAAACACCGTCTCGACCATATCGAAACGCTGGATAGCATCGACCCGCGGCTTAGCAATGCGCTGGGTAAAGCTGCTGATAGGCACAGGCCCAGCACTGGTATTAACACGCAGTTCATCGAGCGCCGCCAGCTGGCGATTCTGCTGGGGATATCTGAGGCGAATCTCTAGTTCATCATCAGCATCATCCGGGCGGTACTCGCCAATCATTACCCCATTGGTGACCATCTGCACCATCTGACCTATGCTGCCAACATTGACTCCGAGCATTGCTGCCTGAGATCGGTCAACCGCCATTTCCCACTGAATACCGGCCAGTGGCAAGGTATCTTCAATATCCCGCAAACCTTCAATATTGTCCTCAATCCACTGGCGAATTTCAGCGGTCTTTTGATACATGCCATCACGATCAGTAGAGGAAATCTGAATTTGAATATCTTTGCCCACCGGTGGACCGCCGTCAACTTCTTTGCCGGTCACATAGATACCGGGCATATCCGCAGTGCGCTGACGAATCTCAGCAAAAATCTCCTGACTCCCTCGTTCACGCTCGGCTCGCGGATAGAGTTCGACCAGAAACGAGCTAATCTTGTCACGGCTGGCGCCCCTCTCGAGCACCAGTGAATTATTGCCACTAAATCCATAGAGCTGCTGAATACCGGCAACAGAGCTGATTTCCTGCTCTACCTCAGCGGTAATTTTTCTGCGCTCTTCCACCGAGAGATTGCCCAGCGCACGAACATTAACTATGCCGTAGCGATTTTCAATATCGGCAAAAAATGCCTGACCGGCACCGAATTTTCCGTAACTGAAAAAGATGCCGATTAAGAAAATCACCGCCAGACCGGAGGAGATTGCCGGTCTGGCAATAATCGGTCCAAGCAGTTTTAAATAAAAATTCAACAGCGGTTGAAACAGAGTTTTTGCCGACTCTTCGGACTCGTGGCTCTCTGGCAAGCGCTTACTGCCACCGCGACGGCGAGAGATCACTATTCCCAATGTGGGTGCAAAAATTAACGCATAGGTCAGCGACCAGGCCAATACCGAGAATACCGTGATCGGCAGATAGGACATAAACTCACCGGCGACACCGGGCCAGAATAGCAGTGGCAAAAACGCCGCCAGTGTTGTGCCAGTCGAGGCAATAACCGGAACCGCCATACGCCGCACCGCCTCGACATAAGCATCACGGGTAGAGAGACCCTCTGCAGCCTTGGTATTGGCAAACTCAACCACCACGATGGCACCATCGATCAGCATACCCAGCGACAGTAGTAGGCCAAACATCACCATAAAGTTAAAGCTGAAGCCGAGCATATTGACGACAATCATCGACCCCAACAGGCAGAACGGAATACCAAAGCCGACTAACAATCCTGAGCGCACCCCCAATGTGGCGACGACCAGTACCAGCACCAGACTCATGGCGGTAAGAATATTCCCCTGCAGCTCGCTAACCATTGACTGAGCGTACTCTGAACTGTCAAAGATGTAGTCAATTTCTATCTGCTGCGAAAACTGCCCCTCGGCATTGCCAATCGTCTCGCGCACTGCATCGACAGTTTCGATGGAGTTGGCCTTAAGACGCTTACGAACATCGATAGCGATAGTCTTTTTGCCATTGATAGTGCTAAAGCCAACTGGATCTTTAAAGGTGCGGCGCACCTCAGCCACATCACTCAGCGTGATAACGCCTTCAGCAGTGAAACGCAGTGGTAGGTTGCGAATATCTTCAGTGCTTTCAATCAGCGCAGGAATCTTGATACCAAAACGACCCTGAGCTGTATCCATCTCGCCAGCGGGAATCAGCAGATTATTTGATCTTACCGAGCGTAGTAGCTCGTCGGCGGTAATGTTGTACTGTTCGAGTCTATAGGGATCGAGAACCGCTTCGACCACTTCATCGCGATGGCCAGACATCTCCGCTTCGAGAACATCTGGGAGTATTTCAATCTGGCGCTGGAAGTATTTTGCCGTGGTGTAGAGCTCGCGCTCGGAAATATTATCGCCAGAGAAAGTCACTACCACCGTTGGTTCTGGGCTGGGGCTCAACTCATTAACGATCGGTTCTTTAGTCTCCTGGGGAAATTCCGCTTTGGCACGATCGACAGCTTCGCGAACCTCGGCGACCACAGTGGCAATATCCTCACTGATATCAAATTCGGCAAGAATATAGACCGCACCCTCTCTGGCAGTGGCATTGATCTCATCGAGACCATCGAGAGTTTTTAGCTCTTTCTCAACCGGACGAATTAGCAGGCGGGCACCATCTTCCGGCGATATGCCGTGGTGCCTAACCATAATCAGCACAACCGGCAATGTGACATTGGGATTCACTTCAACTGGCATAGACACTCTGGCCATGGTGCCGGCAAAGAGAATCAATAACATAATTGAGAGCGTGGCTCTGGAGTGATCGATAATTCGGTTGAGAAAATTCATTTAAACAATTTTTCCGTTTACAAACTATCAGGGCTATTTATAGGCTCAGGGCTTTCCATACGCTCAGGGCTGTTACTAAAAGCGACATTCGCCTGCTCACCCTCAGCCACATAGTTTTGCCCTAGAGTAACCAGCGCAATCTTATCGGGAAGACCGGACACCCAGACACCATCATTGCTTTCCCCGACACTGCTGATACCCAGAGTACTGACGATACCCTGCTCACTTACTGCACGCACAGCGAGACGACCCTGATCATCAAGCAACATAAGACTCGCCGATATCAAGTGGGCAGCAACTGGCTGCCCCTCTATCTGCAGGCGACCAGACATACCGGCAAGAAATTTCAGCTGCGGGTTTTCCACCTTTGCCTCAACTCGGTAACTGCGGGTAACCGCATCTGCCTGATGAGACATATAAGTAATTTTCCCAATGAGCAGATCACCATTGACCAGCGTGACTTTGGCATTGCTACCCAGTGCAATTTTACTGATTTCACTCTCGGTGATAACCGCAGTTATTTTCAGTGGATTGAGTTCAACGACCTGTGCACAGAGCTGACCGGGCTGGACAAAATCGCCTATTTCAACTGGACGACGCTCAACAATGCCGTCAAAGGGCGCTTTTATCGAGAGATTCTGAATATCCAGGCCGCTGCGTTCAAAAGTAACTCGTGCGCCTTCAAGTTTGGTTTTAGCCTGAGCTATAGCCAGTTTCGATTGATAACCACTCTGTTTGAGTTTTAGCGCGCCGTTGTATTCGATTTTGGCCTGAGCCAGAGCCGCTGTTGCATGCTCTATTCTCTGAGCGCGATCCTCGGCATCAATTTCACACAGGGTATCCCCCGCCACAACCTGAGCCCCTTCATTGACGGGAACGGCGACAATACGGCCAGCTATCTGGGCTTTTACATCAACCACCCGATTAGCTTCGGTTTTTGCACGCAGAGATAGCTGCGGCCTGAATTGCTCTACCTGTAACCAGGCTGCCTCGATATTGGTGAGACTAGAATCAACAGACTTATCAGCATTGCCATCAGTTGTCGGCGCAAGAAATAGGCCACTGGCTAACCAGAGGAAAATTGCCACAGCAAGTATTAGCGAAACACGCACATTCTTATTCAAAGCTACCATCCATTTTTTAAGCCATTTTTTAAGCTTTCTCAATCGTTTAGTTACGATCAATGCAGACCGACAGTTTACTTGTGTCGGTTATTTAATGCTGGAATACAATCTGCCCGCAATTCCAAAGACTTCCCTCACAGAGTTAAAAGTAGTGCACTTGGTACGCTTTTTCAGCTGAAATAGAACTTATATTCAGTGGAAGTACTAGACAGTTTGCCAACTAAACTGTGATCATATCAACAAAATATAACCGCAAAAGGCCTATTAATAGCCATTTTATAACACTCAGCTTGAACTGATAATTGCCATGATGACAATGGGGTGACAGAAAGCCTGTTACCAAGATAAACATAGGACTAGGGACTGAGGACTAAGGACAATGGTTAAGGATAATCTAGAAAAGGGAATATATCACAGAAGGCTAGACCGGAAGCACTCATACTTCACCAGCCTGACAATCGCCGTCGCCCTGCTGTTTTCTTGCGCAGCCAAAGCTGAGCTGGTACTCAATGGCAGCACCATCTACTCCGATCTCGGCAGAGATCAGTTTGTTGCGGCACTCTATACCGAAACCGCCCACAACAACCCGCAGGTCATCCAGACCATGGATAGTGAAAAGCGCATGGAAGTGCGTATGCTCAACAACTATTCCAAGCGCCGTTGGATTAACCTGTGGATGCAGAGCATCTCGATCAACAACAGTCGTGAAAACTTCTCTGACGCGGCGGAAGAGTTAATCGCTCTGATGCAGGCAGCTAAATCAGCACCGCAAAAAGGCGATATCCTAGAATACCTATTTTCACCTCAGAACGGCACGTCGATGCGCTTTAATGGCAGCGAATTAATTTCTGACCTATCCGGTGAAGTCTTTGGCCTGCTCTTGCGCACATGGATTGGCGCCATACCCCCCAGTACCGGCTTTAAGGAAGAGTTGTTGGGTAACCAGCGCAATACTCAAGCCCGTGATCTACTGGAAAGTCTTACACCAGATAAACAGCGAGTTACTCTGGCAGCATCCTGGATTCTTCCAGCGCCAGCAAAACCAGTTACTGCAAAAATAGCGGCACCGGAAGTTGCAGTGCCAGAAAAAGCAGCCTCAGAAGTAAAAGCTATACCAGTGCCAGAGTTGCAACCAACACAAACAGCTGAAATAAAAGATCAACCGATAAAACCAGCGCCCAGTAAAGAAACTAAAATCGCTGACACAGAAAAGCCCTCGGCAGGCGAAGATATGGATGTCAATAAAGTCGCCGCCAGTGAAAGCAGTGACTCTGAACAGGCTGGGCCTGAAAGTAGCGATGAGGTCGCCGAAGAGCCTGAGGAGGATATTGATTACAATGTGGCCGAGGCTCTGGCACAGAGAGACTACACGCCATTGGTTGTGCAAAAGATCTATCAGAATATCTCCTACCCAAGCCGAGCAGTGTCAAAAAACCATCAGGGCACAGTTCGTGTAGCTATTAAGATTGGTCGATCTGGAGATTTGCAACATGTTCTGACAACTCAGGAATCCAGGCACAGCAGCCTTAATAAAGCCGCGCTGAAAGCCGTTGAAAAAGCTGCCCCATTCCCGACACTACCAGAGCAGATAACGGCGGAATCGTTTGAATTGAGTATTCCTATTACCTTCCGTCTGCAGTGATCTGCTTGCAGGAGGGTGGGGTTAAAGAGGCGCTGTAGTCTGACTGCAGCGCCTTATTTTATGCACTGATAATTCCAAAAAGCCGGACTGGTCAATTTTTCATCAAGTCGTTATAATGCGCGCCCAAATATTGCAATGCACTCTCGCACCAAATTCACACTAAACTCTGACGGATTTAAAATCATGAGCTACAACGACATTCCGGCCGGTAAAGACCTGCCCAACGATATTAATGTGATTATCGAAATTCCAGCGAATCACGACCCAATCAAATACGAAGTAGATAAGGATAGCGATGCTATTTTTGTTGACCGTTTTGTTGCAACTCCAATGTTCTACCCGGCTAACTACGGCTATGTTCCCCAGACTCTGTCAGAAGATGGAGACCCGCTGGACGTATTGGTAGTCTCTCCTTACCCGGTAGTACCAGGCGCAGTTATCCGCAGCCGTGTTGTTGGTGTACTGAAAATGAGTGATGAATCAGGTATCGACGCAAAGCTTCTTGCAGTTCCACACAGCAAGCTGACCAAGATCTATGATCATGTTCAAGAGATCGCTGACCTGCCCGAACTGCTACTCAACCAAATCGTTCACTACTTTGAAAACTACAAGGCTCTCGAGCCTGGTAAGTGGGTTAAAGTTGACGGTTGGGAAGATGCAGAATCTGCACGCGCTGAAGTTATTTCATCTCGTGAGCGCTACCTGGCTGAGTAATTACAGCTGGTAGCTAATAAAAAAACCCAGCCTTGGCTGGGTTTTTTTATGTTTGTGGCTTTCTTCGAAAAGAGTAGATCGAACTTACGTCTCCTCAAGCTCTTTAAATAGCAAGTCGCCACTTAAGCCATGCTTGCGCAATACATCTCGCAGGCGACGCAGTGCATCGACCTGGATCTGTCGCACCCGCTCTCGGGTCAAGCCGATCTCCAGGCCCACCTGCTCAAGGGTCTCTTCCTGATGGTGCAACAACCCAAAGCGCCTGACTAAGACTTCACGCTGCTTCTCCGGAAGCTGAGCAAGCCACTCATTGAGTGCCGCTGACAAATCCTCACCCTCTATCTGCCGCTCTGGACTGAAAGAACCACCGGCTGAAATTGTCTCAACAAGACTCTTCTCATTCTCGGCAACCGGAATATCAATAGATGAAATCCGCTCGCTGAGGCTGAGAATTTTCAAGACATCGGCAACAGGTTTGTCGACTTCCTCGGCAATTTCTTCAGGTGTGGGTGTGTGGTCGAGACGCTGAGCCAATTTTCGCGAGGCTCGTACGTAGACATTGAGTTCTTTGACCACGTGCACCGGCAATCGAATGGTGCGGGTTTGATTCATCAGCGCCCGCTCAATGGTCTGCCGAATCCACCAGGTGGCGTAGGTCGAGAAACGGTAGCCCAACTCTGGGTCAAATTTCTCCACGGCGCGCATCAATCCAATATTGCCCTCTTCAATTAAATCGAGCAGTTCGAGCCCACGATTGACATAGCGACGGGCGATTTTAACCACTAATCGCAGGTTGCTTTCAATCATTCGCTTGCGTGCTGATTCGTCGCCCTTGAGAAATTTGCGGGCATAGAAGACTTCTTCTTTGGCCGTCAATAACGGCGCGAAACCAATTTCTTTGAGATATAAACTGGTTGCATCAATGACCTGATGACTTATTTCCGATGTGTCTGACTGACCATCGGTTGACTCTACTCGCTGCTCAGCAGCTAACGCTTGATCCCTCACGTTTGCATCCCCTTTGCATGTTACTCCATGTTCAAAGTCACCAATCTAGTGACCTATCCAGAACCGTACCGCTTCCTTTTTTACAACTTCACTTACTACTCGATTCCAATACTACACCGATTAATCAAATTTAGATAATTTTTCTTAACATTTATTTCAAATACGTTACCGGGTTAATGGGATAGCCATCTTTGCGAATCTCGAAATAGAGTGTTCCATTGGCTCCCAAACGGGAAATTATCTCCATCTGTTTAACGGTTTGCCCCTCTTTTACCATAATCTGTTGATTGTGGGCGTAGGCACTTAACAGGATTTCACTGTGCTTAATAATAACCAGCTTGCCATAGCCGCGTAATCCCTCTCCCGAGTAGACCACGACACCGGGGCCAGCCGAGCGCACCGCAGAGCGGCTGACCGCCTTTATTTTGATACCTTTGCGCAGCTGTTTGGGATTGTAAGACTCAACGACCTTGCCTTTAACCGGCCACTGCCAACGCCAGTTGCTCGAATAAACCGGCGCTTTAGCTGCAACCTTCGCCGGGGCTTTTGCAGCGTTGGATTTTTTTGTTTGAACAGTGCTCCGGCTACTTTCTTTAGCCACAGCTTTAGACGGACTGGGCGCTCGATTAACTTTCTGCGCCGAGCGCAGACTGATTTTACTGGTATCCAGAGACAGTAACTGCCCGCGGCTGATCGTAAAGGGGGCATTTATTCCGTTGGCACGGGCTAATTTACGGAAATCCAAATCGTAGCGCCAGGCGATGGAATAGAGGGTTTCTCCAGACTCAACCTGGTGAATCTGAATACGCTTTGAGGGCGGTTGGGCGCGACTGCTAACCGGCGCTGGGTGATTATTGCTGTACGAGCTACAGCCGGTGATAACCAGGGCCATCAAAATTGCGATAGGAAAGACTGTCGGGGCTATTAGTCGCAAAACGTTAATTACCTACAGAGGTTTATCCTGAGCTGAGCCAACATATTCTAAACCCAGCACCAAAATCAAGCCAAACAGCATCGCCGAAAGACTCAGCATAGTCTGTGGATCCTCAGCCACCAGCTGCAAATACTCGCTGGGCCAAAGGTTTTGTGACGACAGCACTATGGTCTTGCCAGAATGACTGAGCATCGAATCGACAACCAGCTTCCAGGGCCAGATAATATTTAAGCTGCCCACCAGAAAACCACACATGGTGGAGATAACCGCGACTTCATAATGGGCCAACAACCAGGAGAGTAGACGGCTGAAAAACATCAAACCGAGGATGCCACCGAACCCAAAGACCAGCAGAATATCAATCTGAAAACCGGCAATAGCACCAATAAATACAGGGTAAAGGCCCAGTAGCACAAGGATAAATGAACCGGAAATGCCCGGTAAAATCATTGCACAAAGGGCAATGCTACCGGCAAAAAACATGGTGGTATGGGTGCCCTCTAACTGCACCGCCGGTGCCACAGAGATACCCCAGGCAGAGGCGATACCCAGTGCAAATAACAGTGCATCGCGCCAGTGACTGAAGGGGTGCTGGCGCAGCAGGTAGATAACTGAACCGGCAATTAGCCCAACAAAGAAAGACCAGAGGGGCAGTGGATGCTCAGCGAGTAAAAACTGCATAACCACCGCCAGGGAAAACAGGCTGGTAAGAATACCACTCAGCAGTACGGCGAGAAAATTACCATTGATATGACGCCAGGCTGCTTTCAGGCCCTCAGATTTCAAAACCCTTAATGCCTGGAGATTCAGAGATTTAATGGTATCGATAAGCTCTAGGTAAATACCACTGACAAAGGCGATTGTGCCACCGGATACGCCGGGAACAACATCGGCAGCACCCATGGCTATGCCTTTTAAGAAAAGTAGTAAATTCTGTCTGAGGCTGCGCATGGTAACTCCGGAATCTTTAGCTTTTAGCTACAGTAGGTTAAGACCTTGATGCTAGCGTGACAGTCCACCGAGCAGTGGTACAAATTTAACCTGCTCGACAATCTCTTCTTCAAATTCTGAAGAGTCGCCGATCCTGCGCAGTACGCGCAGATCCTGAACATCACCAACACCTACCGGAATCACTAGAATGCCGTTTGGTGCCAGTTGGTGGAGCAACTCGTCCGGCACTGCTTGGGGTGCCGCCGTAGTGATAATGCCATTGTAGGGCGCATGTCTCTGCCAGCCAAAGCTGCCATCGGAAAGTTCGGCGGTGATATTGCGCAGACCCAGCTTTCGAAAACGATCTTTAGCCTTGACTAACAGTGGTTCAATACGCTCTACCGAGTAAACCCGATCGACCAGCTGAGCTAGGATAGTAGCCTGAAAGCCGGATCCGGTGCCGATCTCAAGAACCTTATTCAGCGGTCCTTCAGCCAGTAATATCTCGGTCATTCTGGCCACTATATAGGGCTGCGAGAGGGTCTGTGAGAAACCGATGGGCAGTGCTGTATCTTCATAAGCGCGGTGGGATAGGGCTTCATCGAGAAAGATATGCCGCGGGGTAACCCGAAAGACATCGAGGATTCGCTGATTGCTGATGCCCTGGTCTTTTAGGCGCTGAATCAGCCGCTCTCGCGTGCGCTGCGATGTCATACCTATGCCGGCCATTTCACTTGAGTTCACGCAATATCCTCTATTCCCAAAGCCTGTCAGCACAGGCCAAAATTCTTTTATTTATGGCAGTTTTTTCTTTTAATGCGCAGCCAAAATAGAGCCGCGCCGATGATCGTCAATATATCACAGGGCTTGAATCTGGGGGCGGAATAATTCAGCGATTTCACGCAGTACCACAGTCGCATAGCCACCTGCAGAAAGACTAAAGGATAATTCCAACTGATCTGTCCCAAAACGTCTCCACTCAAGAGAGTCGGGCATCAATACCGTGGCACGGCGTTCCTGTTTTAGGCCCGCATGTTCAAGGGCATAACACCAGCTCTGCCAGTCTGCGAGTATGCTATTTTCGAGCTGCTGCAGATCGCCGCCGGCCGCTGAGCGTCCGCGACCCCAGAGTGGCGCACAGGGCTGGGTTTCAAATTCCATCGGCGCTGACCAGTTATCGCGCCGAATGCGCTCGGCAAGCACCAGATTGTATAACCATGATCGCGCTGCCGAGAGAATCATACCGGTACCGCGACGGTTGCCTTTAAGCTGATCGCGTTCAATCAATTCCTGGGCCTGATGCAAGTTGCCGCAATCGTGGCCAAAACGCTGCTCCCCAAAATAATTGGGTACGCCATCCACGGCTATTTTTTGCAGCCTCGCTTCGATCTCCGCGAACCGATCTTCAAGGGTAGAAAACTCTCTAAGGACTAGCCGAAACTGATTGCCGCTGTGCATTCCGCGACGCAATTTTTTATGGTGACGTGCCATTGAGAGAATTTCAAAATCATCGTGCTGCAACTGGTCAGGGCCCAACTCGCGACCAGGCAAGTAGAGGCTAAACCACTGAGTGGTGACCGCAAAGCGATCTTTTAGACCACAAAAGCTCACATCATTGCGCTTGATACCTGCCAACTTTGATAGCAATCCGGCAACCCACTGGGTGTTCTGGTCACGTTTTTTGATATGTAAAAAAAGATGTTCGCCCTCACCGCTGGGGTCAAAGCCCAAAACCTCATCGACAAGAAAATCTTCCGGCTGGCTGCGATATACTGCGCGCCCAAAGCTCTCGGGAAATAGCCGTGGCAGGCTGTGAAAATTGAATTCTTGGGGTTTGATAATCGCTATCCTGAAACTTATTTAGTGGTCAGCAAAACCACTGCGTGACAGGAGATGCCTTCTTTACGGCCAACAAAACCGAGCTTTTCGGTGGTGGTGGCTTTGATATTCAACTGCTCAATCTGGCAGTTTATATCGGCACAGAGATTGCCGCGCATGGCATCTAGATGGGGCAGCATCTTTGGCTGTTCGGCAATAATGGTGATATCTGCATTGCCCAGCTGATAGCCTTTTGCATCCATTAATTGCACAACAGTCGCCAGCAACTGACGGCTATCTGCGCCCTTCCACCGCTGATCTGTATCGGGAAAATGCTGACCTATATCGCCGAGCGCCAGGGCACCGAGAACAGCGTCAATTAATGCGTGAATTAATACATCGCCATCGGAGTGGGCAATAAAACTCTGGTGGTAGGGAATGGATACACCGCCAAGAATAAGCTTATCGCCTTCACCAAATGCATGAACATCGTAACCATGACCTATACGCATTGTTCGCTCTCCTGATACCCCATAATCGCCTGGGCAATAACCAGGTCTTCACGATGGGTAATTTTAATATTGTCACGACGACCTTCAACAATCATCGCCTGCTCACCGAGATATTCAATGGCCGAGGCTTCATCGGTGGGCAGCTGCTGCTCTTCCAGCATGGTCTCAAGGGCTCTAACAAGCAGGCCGTAACGAAACATCTGCGGGGTCTGGGCGCCGCGGTATTTGCTGCGATCCAGGGTCTCTGTAATAGTATTGTCTGCTGTTACTTTTTTCAGAGTATCGCTGATTGGTGTGGCGAGAATACCGCCCACCGAATGGCCGTCCACCTGCTCAATTAACTTATTGATATCCGCGCTGGTTACACAGGGCCGCGCCATATCGTGAACCAGAACCCAGTCATCACTGGCAGCAATATCAGCCAGCGCGCGCAGGCCGTTTAACACGGAATGAAAACGCTCTGTGCCACCGGCAAGCAGCTCTACGCGCTGATCTTTAAGCGCAGAAACCTGCGTCCAGGACTCAGCACCGGGATCACAGGGAACAAGGATTTTTTGCAGCTTGGAAATAGTTAACAGACGACCGAGTGTATGGTCTGCGACCAGCTTGTCGCCAATACTGTGGAACTGTTTGGCCAGTTCAGCGCCGAATCTCTGTCCGCTTCCAGCGGCTGGGACTATGGCCCAATAGTTGGCGGCGCTCACTGATCGCTGTCCTTGCCTTTCGAGCCCGGCTGGTTTTTATCAATCACCAGATAGAAGGTTTCGCCCTGCTTGATCATACCCAGATCGGCTCGAGCTTTTTCTTCAATGGCATTGAGATTTGTCTTGAGACTTTCGACATCGGTGGCGATCAGGGCGTTGCGTTCACGCAGCGCCCGATTTTCAACTTCCTGCTCTTCGAGCTGGCGATTTAGCTCAGCGCGATGGGCGAGGCTGCCCTCTCCGACCCACAATCGAAATTGCAGGCCAGCGAGAAAAACAAGCAAGATAACCAATAACCAACGCATAGAAGCATTCTATTCGCTTTGACAAAATTTGCACGCAAACCTGCGCACTATGTAAACAGCCTGGTTTACTGCGCTTTAAATTCAGCAAGACCGCGGTAAGCTGCTTGCTCACCTAGTTCAGCTTCAATTCTCAACAGGCGGTTGTATTTGGCAACACGGTCTGAACGGCAGAGTGAACCGGTTTTAATCTGGCCCGCTGCAGTGGCAACGGCGAGATCGGCAATCGTCGTATCTTCAGTTTCACCTGAACGGTGAGAGATAACGGCAGTGTAGCCAGCTTCTTTCGCCATGGCGATCGCATCGAGTGTCTCTGACAAGGTGCCAATCTGATTAAATTTAATCAGGATAGAGTTGCCCACACCGAGCTCAATACCGCGGCTCAGGATGCTGGTGTTGGTAACAAACAGATCGTCACCCACCAACTGAATTTTCTTACCGAGTTTTTCAGTCTGGTACTTCCAGCCATCCCAGTCAGACTCGTCGAGGCCGTCTTCGATGGAGATAATTGGGTAGACTTCACAGAGCTCTGCGAGGTAATCACTAAACCCTTCCGAGCTAAAAGTAACGCCTTCGCCAGAGAGGTTGTAATGGCCATCTTTGTAGAATTCAGACGCGGCGCAATCGAGCGCCAGAGTGACATCTGTACCCAGAACATATCCAGCGGCTTCAACGGCCTGCTTGATCACCGCCAACGCTTCGGCATTGGATGCCAGGTCAGGAGCAAAACCACCCTCATCGCCCACGGCTGTGTTTAAACCTTTGGCGCTGAGAACTTTTCTCAGCTGATGGAAAATCTCGGCACCAACCTGCAGTGCTTCAGCAAAGCTCTTCGCCGCGACTGGCTGAACCATAAATTCCTGAATATCGACATTGTTGTCGGCGTGCTCACCACCATTGATAATATTCATCATCGGAACCGGCATGCTGTACTGGCCGGAAGTGCCATTGAGGTTGGCGATATGTGCGTACAGTGGAATACCCTGATCCTGAGCCGCAGCTTTTGCCGCTGCCAGTGATACGGCCAAAATAGCGTTGGCACCCAGTGTCGCCTTATTCTCGGTGCCATCGGCATCGATCATCATCTTGTCCAGTAGACGCTGGTCTGCAGCATCCTGACCAACCAATAATGTCTTGATGGCAGTATTGATATTATTGACTGCAGTCAACACACCTTTACCCAGATAGCGACTCTTATCACCATCGCGCAACTCAAGCGCTTCGCGAGACCCGGTTGAGGCACCAGACGGAGCACAGGCAGTTCCTACAATGCCGTTCTCTAAAATTACATCTGCCTGCACAGTGGGGTTGCCACGAGAGTCCAAGATTTCAAACGCTTGAATATCAACAATGTTACTCATTTACTATTTTCTCCAATAATTTCGACTATTTACTGCAATTAAAATGGTTAAATTTATGACTTAATTAGGTCTTAAGAATTTTCAAACAATACCCAGATCAGACTGAGACTTGATCAAATCATCAAATGCTTTCATCTGCGCAAGGAATGGCTCGAGCTTATCCAATGGCAGTGCGCTGGGGCCGTCACAGCGAGCTTTTTGCGGGTCTGGATGAGCTTCCAAAAACAGTCCCCCAATGCCCACAGCAATACCAGCGCGACCCAGTTCAGCGACCTGATGACGGCGACCGCCAGAGGCTGCGCCCAGAGGATCACGACACTGCAGGGCGTGGGTAACATCAAAGATTAACGGTAGACCGCCGCTGACTTCTTTCATGGTGCGGAAACCGAGCATATCGACAACCAGGTTGTCATAGCCCATACAGGTGCCGCGTTCACAGAGCATGATCTGTTCGTTGCCGCACTCGCGAAATTTATCGACGATATTGCCCATCTGACCGGGGCTTAAAAACTGCGGTTTTTTAACATTGATCACTGCGCCGGTTTCGGCCATGGCCTGCACCAGATCAGTCTGTCGCGCCAAAAATGCTGGCAGCTGAATCACATCACAGACTTCGGCAACCGGCTTGGCCTGCTCTATCTCGTGAACATCGGTGATCACTGGAATATTAAAGGTGCTTTTGATCTCCTGAAAAATCTTTAGCCCCTCATCAACACCAGGTCCGCGAAAGGAGTGGATCGATGAACGGTTGGCTTTATCAAAGGAGGCCTTAAAGATATAGGGGATACCAAGCTTTTCCGTCACAGTCACATAGGCTTCGGCAATC
>Ga0209119_1000994_pt1 | contig 28723 bp, 51 predicted proteins | sample COG_03_FD_184747 | JGI IMG/M metagenome (GOLD analysis project Ga0209119, IMG submission 184747) | Pelagic Microbial community sample from North Sea - COGITO 998_met_03 (SPAdes) (version 2) | ecosystem: Environmental > Aquatic > Marine > Neritic zone/Coastal water | place: Helgoland, sampling...
TATCTATTGGTTTTGTTCCCACTAAAGGATTGTTTCTTTTGTGTTTAAAACCTTTTCGTTTAGCTTCCCTTACACTTATTGTTGGTGCTAATGGTGATTTAACATCAATACGTTTACTATCTAATGTAAACATATAAGTTTTGCGTGTCCAGAAATGATGACAAGCGCCACCACCTTTGTAAAGCCATATAGAATAGGTATCCGCACCCTCTGCACCCCAACCTGGATTTACTGCCCTTGTACTCATTAACTCAATATCTTCTTTGCGATATATTTTTTTAGCTTTTACCATTTTCTCACAAAAACTTCTTGTAACATTTTCACCCTCTTTGTTAAACGTTTCTTCTAAAGGTGAATATTGATACCTTACTTTAAATGCTACATCTTTTACCGCTTTATCTTGTTCAGATTTTGCGTTTGGTCTTGCTGTACCAGTTGATACAAATTCCCATATTTTAGATAACGTGCTTTTGTTCTTTTTGTTTAGTTCATCTATTTGGTAATCTAATGCTTCTTCATCATCGTAATCAACTTTTCTTTCATCAATTAATGTCCATTGGCTTAAATCTTCTTCTTCACCTAATTCTTCTAATACATTATCAAGTTCAGTTTTTTCTTTGCTAAACTCATAACCCGTTTCTTCTTCAATATCTTCTTGGCTTTGTAAATCTTTATCTACATCAGTAAATTCTAATGGTTGTAACGTTGTAAAGTATAGGTTTAAGCTAATATCATTGTAAGCAAGTATATTATCAAAGCAATCTATTAAAAGTTCCTGAAATGGTCTTATAACGGTGTTATCCATTAACAAAGATGCAGTCTTTATTTCTTCTGCATTGTTACCTAAACCACTACTATCTTTTATACCCAATAACATTGGTGATACAATCCTATGAGCAACCATTATTTTTTTTGTGCTTTCTTCACTTAAAAATTGGTACTGATTGTGTGCATCACTTAATTGTACTGGTGTTATTTCTGCTTGACTTTCTTTATTGTCGTTAAAAGCTAAAATGAATTTACCAGCATTAGATGTACCCGAAAACTTTTGTGCTATTTTCGTTTCTATTAATTGTCTTTCTTGTTGGTTTGGAGTTCCATTGTTAAAATTGATTAACATCGATGGCGATAAACCATTCATTATGTTGTTCAAATGATAGTTAGATACTTCTTCTTCAAGTTCTGCATATTGTAAACCACCTTGATAATCTACTGGTGAGTAGTAATAAAATCCACTCTTATAAGGTTTTATGTAGTATATCTCTATGCTTTCTTTAGACATACCAAAAGCTGGTATTCTTAAAGGTTTATCACTCTTTTTAATGTTTACCCAATCATTACAATAGTAATATGCTGGTACATTTCCATCTGCATCACATTTTTCTGCTCTTAAAGTTTCAATAGGCATATGTTCTAACTGAACAATCTTGCTTCTATCTTTAGAATAGATAACTTGTATTGCACATTGCCCCATAAGTTTCAAATCGTAACATACCCTACGTACAACATCTTTTTTAAACAAAGAAACCATTTGTGCATATTCGTTTGGTTTACTACTGCTATCTGTAGCATTTAAACCTTTACCATAAATAGCTTGTGAGATACCATTTATTGCAGCATTGTTTGTAGGTGAACCATTATATCTATCAATAAGAAATTGAAAATAGTTGTTATCTGCACCGTACTCAATCCAATCAGCACCATTAACTTCTTTAACCTCTGGTGATGTGTATGTACTTAAATTTACAAATCCAAACTCTGATACTTTTGTTTTGCTAAATTGTCCTTTTTCGTTTCTTTTTCTCATATTACAATATAGTCATTATTAAAACCATCGTATTCTGTATATTGGTCTTTATTTACTTTATAGAAATCGTTATCACGAATAATATCACCTTTTTGTGCAGTACAGAAAACCCTATCTTTAAATATTACAATTCCTCTTTCATAATCCGAATATAAAGTTAAATCATAAAAATGACCTTCAACTAAATTTTCATATTCAGAATAATATATAGTATAAGTATCGTTTATAATAAGAATATTTCCTACACCATTAACTCTTGGTTCTAAACCATATTTAAATTTTTTATTAGTGCTATCATCTCTTATAGTCATAACAGCATTTGTTACATACTCTCTTGGTATGCAATTAAACTCATTTGTAGCTTGTGGTTCTAATAATATCATCACTTATATAACGTATAAAAAATAGTAATTTGTAAAAACAAAAAAAAAGCACCCTATAAAGGATGCTCTTAATTTAAAATAAATATTAATTATGCAGTTGGGTCTACTTGTGCTGCATCTCCAGTTACTGCTGTTGCAAGGAAATAAGGTGCAGTTTCTTCCATACCCTCAAAGGTAAGTGTAAATCCACTTAAATCACCCGCTGCTGCTCCAGTTACTACCGTACCACCAGTACACTCCATACCATTTTCAAACCCACATAAGAAACTATTTCCATAGTAATCTTCTACAACTACGTATGGTCTTGCTACTGCAAGTGTTTGTAGTTCTTGTTGCGTTAAAGCATCTAAATAAGTAAGTGTAAGGTTTAAAGTTTGAGTATAAAAAGTTGTTCCATTCTCTCTGCTACTTGTCACAGTAGTTTCTAAAGATGAATTACCTTTTACATCGTATTCATACCAAGTTGGTGTTCCCGTAAATGTTGCTTCACCAGTTGGTGCATCTACTGTGATTGCAGTAAGGTCACCATAATCAGCAAAGAATACTTTTTTAATGCCACCAAAAGCACTTTTGCAAGGTAGTTTTCTACCCGTTGTTAATGTACAAGCCATTGTTTTTATTTGTTTTAAAAAAAAAGGGTGAGCAGATTACCTACCCACCCCTTTCTATTGATTAATTAATTAATTATGCGTAAGATACTATATCAGATGCAATTCCAAATTGTACTGCACTTGTAAAACGCATTACCATTCTTACATTGTTTGAACCATCTAAATCTGCCATATCCAATGCTTTTACTTCGTTTGTTGAGTTTAGTAACCCAGTACCAAAGTATAAGTTAGAACGTTGTGCTACATACATTTTGTCATCAGATAAACCTGGTGATACAAAGATTTTAACACCGTTTACCGTTAGGCTTCCGTTGTTCCACCATTGTGTTCCCATATTTGCTACACCATTTGCTCCTAAACCATTTGCTCCAAATCCACCAAGTGCTTGTACATATAGTTTAGCTGCTTTAGTTCCGATGTATAGGAATAAATCTTCTTTACCATATAATGCACCAGGTATAGCATCAACCACGTCTGATAATTTTTGTATGATGTTTGCAGACGTAAGTGCTACTGATGTGATTGCTTGTGCTGCTGGAACATCTCCTGCTGTTACTGCTGCTGCAATTAGTTTCTCAAACCCATCAAAAGAGTTGTTAGAACCTGCTGCTGTATCACCTTGCCAGATACAAAATTCTGTGTTCTGTGCTACCTCACTTGCAACGTGTGCAATTAAGAAATCAGAAAACTTTGGTGGTAATGTTTGTCCAAGACCATAACCCATTGATTGTGCTTCCCAATCGTTTACGAAATCATACTTACATAGTTGTAGGTTTACTTGTAGTTCTTTTGGTTCAATAATTCTTTCTGTTAGTGTGATAGTTGATTGTGGGTCAAAATCACAAGATGCAGATTGTACTATTGCACTTGTAGCTAATTTTTTGATTACTTCTTTAAAAGCAATGTTTGCCTTTACTGTTAAACCACCGTCATCAATAGTTGATGCAGATAATAAAGCTGCTGCGATATACTCACCAGCAAACTCACCAGCATACGATGTAGTGATGTTAGTTGTAGTTGCTAAATTTACGTTTCTTTTATTCATTTTTTATTTGTTTAATTTACTTAATACTCTATCTAAAGTTGTGTTAAATTGTCCTTTGGCAAATTGTACTTGTTTTTTCTGTGGTGTACTTGCTTCTGGATTGTGTTTAATTGGTTTTACTGATGAAAGTTCTTCTTTAACTTCTTCTTCTTTTACTTCTTCGCTCATTTCTTCTTTAGGTTCTAACATAGCTTTGATTTCCTCAACCATTGTTTTAACCTCTGCTAATTCTTCTTTAGTAGCATAAGACATTTCTTCTTTTACTTCTTCTTCTAAATCTTCAGTTTCTTCTTCTTTAGCTTCTTCTTTAGCTGGTACTTCATCAGATACTTCTCTAACATCTGCAATCACACCCTCTGCTTCAACTACTAATAGTCTACCATCTTCAAGGATATACTCACCTACTGGCATTGCAACCTTTTCATCATCTGTTACAATGAATATTTCATTATCTTTTTCAAATGCTTCTGCACTTACTACAGTTCCATTTTCTAACTTTTGTTCTTCAAGTTTAACCTCGATGTTTAAAAGTGTTTTTATTTCGTTTAACATTTCATTTGCTTTCATACTATTTATATAACGATTATTAAATTAAAATTTGCATTTTCAGTCTGTTCTTGTTATAACTCCTATACCTTGTGCTTGAATAGAACCATCACAACAAGAGATAGAATACTTTTTAGTGTCCCAACATAAACAAGCACGACCACCGCCAGTAGGTGATGTTCTACTTGGTATAAATGTTTTATTTTTGTTGTTTCTTTGCATTTAGTTTATATGTATTTTTTTGACATATTAATAAAACTATCTATTGTTTCTTGTGTTCCCTCAATTTGTTCTATTAGTGAAATTAATACATCTACATTATCTATTGAACGTGGATTTATACCCAATTCTTTAGCTTGTTTTGCTATTTGGTCTGCTAATTTTTCAGCATTTTTAGTAGCTGTATCTGTGGCATTTTTGTTTTTTAATGCTGTGTTATAATTTTTCTTTAAATCATTTTCAACCTTTTCTATGTCTTTAAGATTTGAACTTAATTTACTTCTGTTACTTTCTAATTGTTTTAATGCAGTTTTTAATGATGAAACAAATTTATTTAGTTCTTCAATACTCGCTAACTCAACTTTTGCTAATTCTGTTTTTGGTAGTTTGCTATAAACTTTTTCAATGTTACTTTTCATACTTATTTATTTAATATAGATTTAATTTTACTTAATAATTCTTCACTTAATTGTTCTTCAACATTTTCTTTAGGTGCTTCCATTTTATCCGCAAAGTAACCCTCAATAGAAAAACCCTTAACTTTATTTGTTTTAACATACTCATTCCAAACATCTTCATTGTTTACTTTTACACTTCCCATCCAAGTACCTACTGGTACATCTAAACCATACATTGCAGATTTATCTTGTTCTTTGCTTTCTACTATCCAACTTTCAACTAACGTTAAACCATTCAATGCTTGGTTGTGTTCTAATGTTGAGTTACTTTGTTTGCCATTTTGTAAGAACATTTGAGATGCTTTTACGATAGTATCTTTTGAAAAGTATATGTAATACTCACCCTCACCACCATTGCGGTAAATAGGCTTATTAGGTATTAATAAAGCACCCATTAGTATCTTCTTTTCTTTGTCTACTTCTGCTAACTTTATTTCTTGGTTCTTTAAAGCAACAAAATCACTTTCAATAGCTGGACTTTCTACAATAGAAATTGCATCTACTCCAATATCATCTTGTTCTTCGTCTAAAATAAGTTCAATTATCTTCATAAATATATAACGTGTTTAATTTTTAAATTTGCATTTAGATGCTTGCACCCTCAATAATGTTTCTATCCATCTCTTGTGCAGTAGTTACATCATTACTTACTACATATGCTCTTGTAGGTTGTTGTGTTTGACTACCTATTGCATCTGCTAATTGTGTTTCACCACTTGCACCCACTACATTAAATGCTGGTGGTTGTGATGTTGTAGTTGTTGGTACTCCACCACTTGGTGCTCCACCGCTACCACCTGGTACTTGTACACTTAATATCTTTTTTACATTAGCAATACCCGCTACACCTATTGCAGCAGCATTAGCAAATTTTAAAGCAGTTTCAAAAGGTGTAACTGTAACCGCAGCAAGTGCATCAGAAACCCCTCTATATGTGTTTATAGTTGCAGCAGCAACCGCAAAGGCTTTACCAGCAGCAGTTTCTTCACCAGCTATACTACTAAAGTTTTGTAATACATTTGCAGTATCATTTAATGTTTTCTTTTTTGCTTCTGCTTCTTGATTTGCAATTTCTATTTTAGCATCTGCTATTTCTCTTGTTCTCGCTACACTTTGTTCATCTGATTGTGCTATAAAATCATTTAAAGCTATTTGTGCATCTATCTTTGCTTGTGTTCCAGCATTTGCATTATCTACTATTGCTTGTAATCTTTTTGTTTCTTGTTCTTTTTCTAATTCATCAATTCTTTGTAATTCTTGTATACGTAAAAGTCCATTTTCTATTTCTTCCGCTGCTAATCTTTGTTTAGCTATTGATAATGTGCTTTCACTTTCTGCTTGTGCGTTTGTTAATTCTGTTGCTTCTTTTAATAAAGCGTTTGCGTTGGTTTGTTGTTCTGATTTAAACCCAGTTACCGTAGCTGCAACCGCTTGTACTTCTGCTTCAGCTTCTAATACCGCAACATAATCTTCTGTTTTACCAGTTAAATCAAATTGTGCTTGTGCTGCTGCTTTGACTAATTTAGCATTTTTAGTCATTTCTTCTTCTTGCTTTACAAGAATATTATTTAACTCATTGTTTGCAGCTTGTCTTTCTTCAATACTTTTTGTTTCATCATCTCTAATTTGTCTTTGTAGTTCTGCTTGTCTATCATATTGTTCTAATAGTATTCTACTTTGTGCAGCAGCTATTTGTGCAGACTTTTCTAATGCTTGGTTTGCTTTTGCTGTTTCTAATGCAGCTTCAATACTTATTTCTTTTACACCCTCAACAAGTTGTGAACCTATTGCACCCGCTTCTTGTACTGCTTCAACAAAATTTGTAACAACATCTGTTCCTGCTTGTACCGCTTCATCACCTACTTCTTTTAAATTAGCTTTGGTTTCTGCAATACTTTCATTTAAGGCTTTTATTGTTTCTGTGTCACCATCACCAAATACAGATTGTTCCCAAGCTAACTGTGCTGCTTGTATTCCTAATTGAATACCATAAAAAGCAACCTTTAAAGGTGTAACTGCAATGGTTAATAAACCACCCATAACCTTTCCTAAAGCGTCAAAGTTTTCAGATGCAGATGTTACACTTTTATACACATCTGTTATAACACCAAGTACTTCATTGAATACTATTTGAGCAGTTTTAAATACAACATTTAAACCATCCATTACTTCTTGGTTCTCTTGTACGGCAGTACTCACAAATTCAAATGCTTTCTGTAATAAGAATATAATACCAGATGCTTTTGCAAGGTTTCCTATTGATACACCAACTTTCTTAATACCCTTTGCACCGTCCTTTGCACCTTTTTCAACTTTTTCTAAACTTTCAGCAGTCTTTTCATTAGCACTTACAACTTCCTTTTCAAGTTTTGCATACTCCTTTTGAAACTCATCTAAATTCTTAACGGCTTCTTTGTATTTTAACTCAAATTCAACTTCTATTTTTTGTGCCATCTTAACTTTCTTTTTGTTTGTTTAACACCCTCTGTTAGTGTTTCTGCTAATTTGTATTTTCCTTGTGCTATTCTTATGTTTTCAGTTTCACCATCAACAACTTGTAACAAGTCAATTATATTCTTAATCATAGTATTGTGTTTAGTAATTCAAATTCTGTTTTACCAGTTGTTAAATCTGTTGTTAATGAATTTATCTTATAAGTGTCTTGACCTATTTCTATTAAGTCATTTAGTTTTAAGTTATAATATACTTTCATTGGTAGGTATGCTGTTACTTTTGTTAATCTTCTTTTTTCATTAAACACATCTTGAATATAAGTCTTGTATTTAGTTTCAAATAAAGTATCTGTAAAACAAGTTGGGTCACCAGCTTCTCTTGCTGTGTATTCGTTTATTTCATTTTGAAAATGTATGTTTACTTTACTTGTAGAACAATCCAAAGCCAAACTATTTGATGGTATGAAATATCTTGTTATATCATCTTCATCTTCTGTTTCTTCATCTCTTATTCTTATTGATGTACCATTGTTTAGGATAGGATAAAACAATAAAGGTTCACCATAATATGATTCAAAATTATCATCTACAAAATAACCATATTGTACATCAGTTGACGTAGGCGTGATTGGGTTAATATCATAAAGTCTTTCATACTGCATATGCTCAAAAGGCAATTCAACTTTATAGCTTTCTGTTGGTGCATCATATATTCTATTGTCTAATTTATAACTTATAGAACCCCAACCAGAATTAAATATTTGTTCAAATTGTTTTGCTAATAAAGTACCTAAACCTTTGTAACTAAAATTTATTTCCTTAAAAGGTAGTGCAACTGCAACATTAGATTTTGTAGTATCTAGGTATTTATCTATATTAATTTTTTGTATTTGAATACCAAATGTATAATCAATGCACAAAGGTGATTCAACAACACCTCCATCAGCTTCAACTCTTGCAATAAATCCACTTGTTAAATCTGAATATCTTTCATAAAATTTATCTAACTCTTGCACGACAATTACACCAACATCATTTACATAAGCAGTTAGATTAAACATCTTAAACAAGCCAGATAGAAAGTCTATAATTTTTATTTTTGGTATCTGTTGTGTAATGTTAAATTCAAATACTGCACTTGTAGAAAATGTTGCTGCATTACTAAATGAAACCGTACCATCTAATGTTTGTTGTTCATCATCTCTTTCTTCAACATCAGCAGTCCATTTAATACCACCAGCAGAAAAGGTTACAAGTTGCTCTGAGCGAATATCTATTGTGTATGTTCCGTCATCTAATTCTTGGTTTTGATAAAAGTAATATTGTCCTACAATACCATTTTCTACAACAACAGTACCCGTATTAGTTTCTGTTACCCTAACATCATATGGTAGTAATAAATTTGTTGGCGTAAATAATAAATCAAAATCATAATTACCATAATCCCCAAAAGATGAATTAATAGTAAACTCACCATTGCTTACATTTGCAATAGGTGTCATTACATCATAATCACCAGTTGTTGTTTCTGTTCCTAATTCTGTAACTCTTGTCCAACTTGCATCTCCAAAACTTGGTGTTTCTACATTACCTTTTTTTCTATGTAACCACATAAACAAATCATCAAATTCTTCATTTGTAGTATCATTAAAAAAATCATCTGAAAAAACAATATCTGAACCATAACCATTTGCAATAGTATATTTAGCTTCTATTGCACTTATTATAGTTTGTATTCTTAAAGCATATTTAAACTGCTTCCAATCAACTCCATTCTGTTGTTGTGTACCACTTCCGTGTGGATATATATTGTTTGTTGTTGCTTCGGGGTCAAATGTACTATGTGAACCACTATTATATATTAATCTGTTTGTATGCGTAATTAAAGGTACAGCTATGTTATTATTTCCAGTTGGAAAACCTTGTATTGTATCTCTTATATTTGCGTAATCATATACTTGTGAGTAATCATCTAATGCTCCTAAACTACTTAACAAGTCATCACCTAAAACATCTTTAAGGTTTACTGTATTACCAAAGAAAGTAATGTGATATGTATGTGCTGCATTGTTTTTTAAATCAACACTATTAAGTTTTATTTTACCATTCTTAAAAGGCAAATCATTTAACTCTAGTCTTGCATCTGCTTTATTTCTTGCATCAAAACCAAAGTCAATATCAAAATTATAATAGTGCTGAAATATTTTATTGTTTTCTTTAGATGCTGGTACTGCAAATGTTTGTGTAAACTCTGTAAACACCTTTGCAATATCCTTTACATTTTGGATTGTTTGTGTAAGTGATACACTTTCATCTTTAAATAAATCAACTCTTTCAGTACCAATATATAATTGTAGTCTGCGCATTTATCTAATGTTGTTTATATAATCAAAGGCTTCTTCAAACTCCATAGTGTATTCTATCAACCTATCGTTTACACTTGTTTTAAAGGCTACTGTTGAGGTTTTAACTTTAACTGGTATGATTATACCACTTCCTTTTCTAACAGTAGATAACCATATGTATTCACTTAATAGTAGTTCTTCAAATTGTTGGTTAGCAAACTCTGGATAATATCCACTACTTAAAGTATGTGTTTGTTTTGCTTGTGTATTAAATACTTTGTTAGGTGCATTTTGTACATTATAGGTGGCATTTGAACCACTTGGATAGGTTATTGTGTTTGACTTGTAACCCTCATTAGTTCGTGCTAGGTTTTTAGTTTCTTTTAAGAAAAACCACAAATCTTGTTGTGCACCATATTTGTTTATGTATATAATTTTTTTACCCTCACCATACTTTGTGCAATCTATTCTTTTAATGTTACAAACAACCCCATCAACATTTGTTACACTTGTAGCAGATGAAGTAAATGATGTGGCTATAGTTCCACCTAAAGATGTTACGCTTGGTAATTTACCAGCAGTATTATTAGGTGCTAATATTGTAAAGGTATCTGTATCTTCATTTATAGGTATTAAATAAGTAGGTGCAGTTCTGCCAAAAGGTACTTCTGGATTCACACCCTCCTCAAAAGTTCCATAGGCTTCAAATCCTTTATCTGTATATGTAACTGTATTAAGTTCTGAACCGCCTCCATTAATTAATGTATAGCCTTTTATTACTGTTGAAATATCAACTTTCTGTGGCACATAACTACTTTGGTAAGTAATCTCTATATAATCCCTTGCAAGTTCTGCAATATCAAAATTAACTGTTTCAGAACCAACAAATGATAAAGGCAAATTCTTTGTTAGTGTATATCTTAAAGTTCCATCAATAGTTACTGTACACACAACAGACCTTGCTCCAATTACTTGTATGTATTTAAACTGTGGGTTTCTTAATGCTATATTTGCCATCTTAAAAATCTAGTGTTAGTGTAGCTATAAATAAATATAACCTTATTGTTGTGTATGTATATCTTTCATCTTTTGCTATGTACTCCCAACCTAACATAAGTCTGTTATGTGGAAAATGAAATGCTATGCCTAATGTCCAATCCATAATTTATTTTGTTCCTAATATTATACCATCTTCAATGTCTAACACAAATGCTTTTGATAAATCATCTGGTAATCTTTTTAATCCCGCTTCAAATGGTTTTGTAAAAAATAAGTTTGCTTTTAAACCTTTGTTATAAATACTTCTTGCAATTAAATAACTCATACTTTCGTAAGACAAAAATCTTCCAGTTTTTTTATCTTTCCATTGAAACTTCTTTTTCTTTATCCAACCACTTTTTGTTTCTGGATTGTAAAGTGCTTTTGTTAAACCACCTTTTGGACCAGTACCACTACCATATTGAAACTTTGATAATGCAGCACTTGTTTCTGGATAGGTTGAGGTTTTACCTTTTACACCTTTATCTACAAATACACCGTAATCTTCCATTAGAAATTCTAACAAAAAATCATCTTGGCTTTTGTCTATAACGTAACTAACTGAATTGTATAAATCACCACCACCTTTTTTATCTTTGGTTAGGTTTGATTTAGATTGCTGTACAACATACTTACCATACTTATTTAATATTTCATCTACGTTTTTAAACTGCATTAGCAAATGTATATATCATTGTAAATTAAAATAGTAATGTCTGCTGTCCAACCAGCAAGTTCATTTTCAAATCTATCACTGAAAGGTGTTAAACTTGGATTGCCATCAAGTTGGTACATATCTGTATGTAATGAACCCATCCTTAACTTCTGTATTAGCTTGTTTAAAACCAATAGCTGCGTGTTTAGAATATCTTGTTCATTATCATTACCAGTAAATCTATCTGTTGTTATATCTTTTGATTGGTCTACAATATCACAAGCTAAAATACTTATGTTAAACCTCAACACTTGTTCTTCTGCTGAAACACTATTTACAATCATATGCGCTAATGGAAATATGTCTTGCTTGTTTAGGTTCACTTTGCTTATGTCACCAATAGAAACTGTATTAGTAAATTCTGTACCTTTTAATTGTTCTTCTATTGTTGAGGTAAGTTGATAATACCCTCTTATACCTTGTTGGCTCATTTGAAATTCTTTTTAATTCTTTTAGCTTCCATTTCTGCTTTCTCTTTTAAATATTCTAAAGTGTATAAGCATTTATGTACGTTTAGTTTAGTGATATCTTCAAGTCTTCTAATATCGTTTTGAGCGAGTGCAGTGAAGATGCTTTGATACCATCCATACTTTCTTGAAAAATTTGTTTCTGCATCAAGCTGTCCATCTGCGGTGCTTCCAAATAATCCACCATAGTTTTCGACAAGTCTATTCCTAAATTGTACAAAAAAAAAATTGAACCCAATACCACATCCATAGGTATTTCTTCTAACTTTTCTTTTGCATCTAAAGTATATTCATTAATCAAATACTTGTCACCTATCTTTTTACTGATTGGTCTGTATAATACATTCATTGCTATTTGCATATTTTGCCAGTCACCAATGTAAGTATCTAAATCTATATACTCACCTAAACTCATTTCATCCAAGTCTGGAATTATACCATATTCAATACCACCTATTTTAAATGTTCTTATTAAACTTGGTTTATCTTCAAACATATTATTGATAATCTCAACAATTCTATCTGCATCTGTTAGTTTTAATAACCTTGCACTTTTTGCATCCAGGTTACAAAATATCTCTATCATTTTACATTGTAAGAAATAACTATCATCATTGGTTTCTTGTATTTTTAGAAACTTCTGATATTGCTTCAAAGATATTTCAGATAGGTCACTTGGTATGATTAATTCAACTTTCATATTTATATAACGTTTTTAAAATGGTTTTTTATACTAAGGTAAATATAATAAAAAAAGGCACACCATTTCTGATGCACCTCTTAAACAAAACTCAACTTAACTAAATCTTTCTATTGATGTTATTCGTTGTTATAAGTCATTTAGCTTATCTTCCCAATATTCAATAAGATAGTAAGTGTCCATAGGGTCTTCGAATCCATAAGGGCTTAATTTATCCATTTTATTATTTAACCTTTTCAGTATTTTTTCAATTACTTTCTTTCTAATTTTAGTATTTATTTTCATCGCTAAACGTCGTATAACAACGTGTATAAACAAAAGCTATTATTCGCTTATCCGTTGTTTAGTTATTATTTATTTTAGTGTTTTATTATTCAATCTTTAATACTTATTTATACGCTTCAATTCATACACAAACACGTTGTGTGTAATACTACTTATTTATTATATGTAAACCTATCTGTTTACTTTTTTCTTTATTTGTCAACTTAATAGTTTACACACGCACTAATCATATTCTTGTACGTTACATCATATCGGCTTCAAAGCAAGTGTTACTACAAACACCTTCTTTTTCTGTTGTATCTCCACATACGGGACATTCATACTCTGGGTAATCTGGGGTACTATACCAATCCATAATATTCTGTTTTAAGTTTACCATTACGGTAATGTTCTACAATTACACCAGTTGATAAAGGTACTACCTTGTATGGTCTGATGCTTTTCTTTACTAAAAATCTGTTTATTAATTTTTTCATTATTCTTCTATTTCTTTAAATACTGCGTGTTCTAAACAATCGCCACATATTTCATCACTTAAATAAGATGCTTCTGCACCACAACAATTACTATACATTTATATATATGTTTAAAGCATTTAATACTACCGCAAAAAATGCTATGATTAATACTATTATTATTTGTGTTTTAAACCTTTTCATTTGTAAGTTCGTTATATTCTTTAATGTATTCTTTAGCATCATCTAAAAAAGTTGGTGCAATAGCTTTTAAAGCACCTCTGTTATCTTCCATATAACTAAAGTAGGTTTCTAACCTCAACTTAATAGCATATAGCTTTTGAAATTCATCTACTGGTAAATTAACTGTGTCTTTCATATCTGTTTTATTAAATTAATATACCGCAATATACAAATAAATAACATACCAACAAATAATTTAATAACTTTTATGAAATAAAGTAATTACCCCTGTTTGGGTTTTGTAGTTGATACGATACAGAATAACGTATTGCATCAATAATATGGTTGAATTTGTCTTGTGGTGTTTTAGACTTTTTCTCCAACCAAGAATAGTTGTTTAGTTCTTTGATGAGGTTGATACTGTTTTCTTCTACAACTAAATCATAGTCTTGTAGTAAAGCTATGCCATAGGTAATTGAACCTTGACCTTTTATTGCTTTGACTACATTGCAACCTTTTGCTTTAAGTTCGTGTAGTAATCTTGGTTCAGCACTATCACCTACTATAAGATGGTTTTTAGCGTGTTTAAGGTTTAGTTCAGCTATTTGTGATGTGGTAAGACCTTTCAAGTAAAAACATTCCTTTAAATAGATTATCTTATTGTTTGTATCTATGTTAGTTTCTACTAATGTATTTTCATCTGCTGCAAAACCATAATCTTGTCCAAAGACACTTACACCAACTTTTTTAAACTCACCTATCTTCCAATTAGTAAATATAACACCTTCAGCTTTTGCCAACCATCCACCAAGCATTTGATGTTTGTATTTCTCTGGTCTGCGTTTCTTAATGTTTTCTATTTGCTCTAAATAGCTTTTAGATAGGTTTTCTACGTTATCTAAATATGTGGTGTGTATGTAGGTTGTATTTCCTTTGGTTGAGTTTACACCAGCTTGTACACCTTTATCTTCAAAGAACCTATTGTATATCCAATGCTCTTTTGTAACTGGGTTTAAAATAAGTATTACCCTATTCTTTTGGTTTAGGTTTCTTACACTTAAATCTATCTTGTCAAAGATGTTTTCATCTTGCAGTTCTTCTGCTTCATCCATTACCCACGTGCTAACGTTAGTTAAAGACTTTAGGTTAGCCGTTTGGTCACCACTTGATGTCTTGATACCTTTAAAGATTATCTTGCTTCCAGATAGCTTATTTCGTATTTCATCTTTTGTTATATAAAAAACGTGTTGTAGTTTAAGTGTTTCTATCTTGTCTATAAATTCTGGTATAATAGATATGTATGCAGATGATAGTGTAAACCTAGTAAACAAGATTGTATGCCCAGCTTCAAAAGTGAGCAACAACAATAGTAAGTTTATAGAATACGATTTACCAGAACCACGACCACCAGTAACAATATAGTATCTTGCATCTGATGTTTGGATTGGTTTATACTTTGGGTCAACTTCTATCACTTAAATTTTATAATATCTTTAAAGTTAATATTAAACCCATCTGTTGATGTTATATCTACACTCTCTTTAGGTTTACCATATCTATAACCAAAGTACAATGACATAGCACGACTATCACCTTTTAGTATTTGTTTGCCAAGTGTTTTTATTACCTCATCATTATCAATAAGGTTATCTAACTTTTCTATTAGTTTTAGTTCGTCTGCTTTCTTTGGTCTACCAGCACCCTCTCTTGCACCACCGTTATTTTTTCTTTTATCCATTTGAAATAAATTTGTTTATTCAATTATATAACGTAATTACTCAACGTTTTTATTTAGCTTTAATTTTAACAGTCTTTCTCTTATTGCTTTTCTTTCTTTACCCTTTGGTAATTTGTCAAATAGTTGTTGTAGCTTTTGTATTAGTTTCTTTCTGTTCATAGTTTGTTTATTAGTTGATGTTATACGTTGTTATATACAAGGCTCAACTTCAGTCCATCCAGCAATGTAAATTCTATTACCATCTTTATCTATTCCATTGCAATACATTCCATCAAGTCTGTATATTGTAATTTCATCACCTTTATTTATTGGTATTGATGAAGGTGGTGTTTTAACTTTATCATCAGTTACTATTACCTTTGTTCCGTATTTTACATTGTGTGCTTCCATAATCATAGCTTTTCTATTTCGTTTAATACTTCTTGATAGTATTCTATGTTGTTAGATGGTTTTAGTATTTCGTTTTCTAGTATAAGGCTTATATGTAGTTTAGCACATTTTTTTGCTTCTGTGCTTGTTGTTGTTTCTACATAAAATGCTTTTGCTAATTGGTATGCTTTCTCTTTTGGTGTTTGCATAAAGTGCCATTCTTTTTTTATCATATTATCATAATTAAAGGAAATAAACATAATATAACTATTGCCCAATATACTTTCCAGAATTTAGATTTTACATAGTAATCTTCCCATACTATACAATGAAACCCAAAACTTAATGCTAAACACAATATTGTTTTTATAAACTCTATCACGTTGCACAGTTTATTATTTCGTACTCACTATTGTTTTGCTTCCATTCAAAAGACTTTAATACTAAAGCTGCACGTTCATCATACATAGTTTTTTGTTCTTCTTCTAATGCTCTGTATTGCTTTTCATTTTTAGTATAACCACCGTCAAATTTGCTTAACTTTTCTATTGCCTTGAAATAATCTTTTTCTAGTGTTGCATACTTTTTTTGTATCACTTCTAACTTTGAAATCTGGCTATACTCTATTTGTGATTTAACTATAAAGTTGCTTTCAAGTTTATCGTAGTAATCAAATCTATCTTTTTTGTACAATGGATACATTTTGTTTGCGTGTATTGCCGTTGCGTGGTCAAATGATTTACCTTTTGATTTTATAAAGTCTGATATACTTACCCACCTCATATCAAGTTTATTTCTTAATATATGGCAAAGCAATGCACGATGCTCAACATATTCGGTTTGTCTTGTTTGTTTGTATATATCTATGCCAGTTAAAGTAATAAGTAAATCACTTACTTGTTCTGGTGTTTCTAATATTGTTGGTATTGTGTTGTAATTCATTTGCTTTGTAGTTTTTGTATGTATAAAGCTGCATCCATAAGTTCTTCTTTTAGGTGCTGCAAAAAATCATCTTTGTTATTGTCTTGTAGTGTTGTTTTGTATTTGTCTATTCCTACACAACTTCTTATATCAAATTCTCTTTTTAAATCTTCTACTATTTTATCTTTCATTGTGTTCTTAATTTTAAAAGGTGGTAGCACTCAACAAATTTTTGTCTTGCTTTACCTTTGTATTCTTGTTTAAATAATTCATATAATTTTCTTGTGTATTGGTATTTTGTTGTGCAGTCTTTAAAATGCTTTTCTGCAAACTTCTTACCCTTACCTTTAAAGTAGTTTACATTGTCTGCCGTATCACCCTCAATCATTTGTGAGTAAAAGTTAAACATTGCTTCTTCTTCTGATATATCCAATACAACCTGGTGCTTGTAGTGATAGTTGTACATCAAGCAAGGGAATTGTTTATAGTCTTTATCAATTGATACTATCATTACCTCATCTCTGCCTATATCATCACTAATCTGCTTCCAGTACCTTGCAACCATATCATCTGTTTCTACACCGTAACCCCATATGCTATCGTAGTGGTCTTTTACAAATTGGTGCATTTCATTTAAAAGCGGTGGCAGTTCTTGTTTCTTTCTATTGGCTTTGTACTTTGGTGTGATTAGTTTTCTAAAGTTACCCTTTGAACCACTAAAGCATAATACTTTGTCTATGGTGTATTTATCTTCCAAGTCATTTACAATCTTCATATACTGCTGGTCAAACTTATTTCTTGCATCAGCAATATCTGTGTAGTACTTTTCATCATCTGGTGTTTCTCTTTTTCTGTAACAACTAGCAAAAATTAAGCTATCTGCATCAATTAGTAAAATCATCTATTGTTATGTTAAGTTTTAAATAATTCTTTTTCCCTTGTTTTACTTGGTAGTTAATATGTACATCAGTTATCTCACTATCTTGTTCAGTATGATATTCTATTTGCTTTCTTAACTTTTCCCAAGCTGCTTTGTTTACTTCCATTAATCGTTATTATAGTGTTTTAAATATGGTTGTTCTTTATGGTTGCATTTCTTAACCCAGCTTTTATCTAAAAACTTTATATACCTAAATTGCCGTAACTCATAATGATTAACCCTATCTTTATTTTTCGGGTCATTCAAAAGTCTATAACCTCTTTTACCCGCTTTTTCGCTTGTTTTAATAGAGTTGTGAAATGTTTCACCATCAAGTTCCCAAAAACTACTTGTATGTTCACCATAATATCTAAAACTACAAGCTTGATAAACAATACCTAAACCACCACATCTTTCATCTGCAAATGATTGTATCCATTTTATAGTTTTTAATTTACCTTTTATGTATTTAATACTATAAGAAATAGCCATACTTTCACTATTTCGTTTTGCTTTGTCATCTAACCACATACGGTTAAGTTCTAAATATTGGTTCATTTCAGTACCCTTTACAACACTATCACAACTTGCTGGGTTCATTGCGTAACCGTATTGCAAAACACCAAGAAACTGATTTTTTATATAAACTCCTAAATTTACGTATGTTCCATTATAAGTTTTACCACTATAATGATTTTTTATTATTGTTTCTTTTGCTAAATCTTTGTCAATTTCTTTAACACAAAATTCATCAGTACCATACCCTATAATATCTTTGTGCCCAAACATAGGTATCTGGGCACTATAAATATATCCTTTCATTATACTAATTCTTTTACATATGTTGAAAAGGTTTGCTCAACTGCATCTTTAGTAAACGAACAACTTTGTGTTGAATTAAAATGGTATGTTGTAAAGTCAATTAACATATCTAATATTTCTTTATTAGTCTTTTCTAAAATTTTATTTGATTTTATTTTACTCATAACTGGTATTATGCTACCTCCATTTAATTTCATTGATTTACCATTTTTTTCTAAATGCTTTATTAGTTTTCCATTCTTTAAATAGTTTTCACCTAAATACTCAACCAAGTTTAAAATTCTATCAAATTCTTTTGTTAAAGTAGCGGAACCATTTTTTATGTTCTTTGCTTCACCTAAAAATATTTTTATTAAAGCTGGTATTGTAAATAGTCTACTATGTACATCATTAGCTTCTTTTAAATTTTTTGGGCTTTGTAAAACATCCCTTAAAAACTTTTTATATACTTTATGATTTGAACCAGCATAACTAACTACATAGTCGATTTGCTTTAATACCTTACCCCTTGTGTTAAATGATATAAAAGACTTTCTTGCATCTTCTTGGTCTTTTACATAAATCTCCTTAACACTTATTTTATTAAGGTTTAGAACATCTAACATTGCAGATTTTAAATGTGCCCCATCGGTTAATATTTTAGTGCCATCTTTTGTAACACTAATTAATACATCTCGCATTTGACCTTGTGTAGAAACCGCTTCTGCTAAATCTTTAACATTGTTTTCATTTCTCCACCTCTGCCAAGATGGTATAATTACATTGTTAAAATCTTTTTTTGTGTAAACTTTGTTTTTAATAGTTTTCATTTTATTCTGTTTTAAAATTAATAATAACCAAATGTAACACTATTTTACTTTATAAACAAAACATTTAACAACTAATTTGGTTCTATATTTATATTTATTCTAACCGCTTGGTTTTCTTTAAGCAAGTACACATCTTTTAAAAGTCTTTTCTTTGTCCAAATTGTTGTATCTGGGCAGTACTTTTTTACTGGTGTTGGCATCTCTAAAGTGTTGAGGTAATACATAAAGTTTCCTTTAGGGTCATTTACAAAGTATATCTTTACAACATCATCTAAAGCCATTAGAGCATCGTACTTATCTTTTTCTAACATCTTATCTTCATAGTACTTGTTTCTAAATTTCATCTCTATAACACAATCCATTCCCTTTGGTGTTTTACCCTTTGCATCATATCTTGAATAACCATCACCACAATGTTCCAACTCCCAACCATCTAGGTTAAGAAGAAACACTACTGCCTTTTCCCATTCGTGAATTTTTTTAATTCCCATTGTTCCAAATTATGTTAAGCTGCTTTATCCACAACTTTATTTTCTTTGGATTGCAAGTGCAAGGTTTATGGTATTTATGATTATAGTACTTTGCGTGTAACTGGCATATTAATTCAAACTCATTACCATCTAATGTATCTTTTTTGTTTTCCCTAAATTTTGACCAATCACCAAAATCTTGTTTATTAAACTTTACCATCTATCTATTTTTATTTCGTTTAACTTTTTTCTTCTGTTGTTGCAGTCACATTTTGTACCTCTTAACTTGTGGTATTTATCTACCAAGTATTTAATACCAGTATACTTTGTGATGTAATAAATAATGTTTCCTAGTTTCATAATTCTAATTTTTTAATATTCCATTTTTCTTTAAAACCTTTTAAACAATCAATAAGGTTTATTTCTTGCTTTGCTGGTTTCCATTTTCTGTTTATATAAATACTATCTACATTGCATTTATCTAATGGTATATCTTTATCATCATTTTTAAAATCGTGTGTTACATAAAAAACTACACATTTATTTGTGTGCCAAGAATTAGCTATTCTTTCTAAAACTAATTTTTGACCAGTTGGTATTATATTACCTTTTCGCTTTACCTCCATTAATATTAAAACCTCATTATCAAATTCTAATACTACATCAATATCTGTTGGGTGTATTTTACCACTTTGTACACCAGTAAAATCTATTGTTTGCCTTACTTGTTTACTGTTTCTAATTAAGCTGCTCATAATAATTTCTTTAATTTATTTTTTACTTTGTTATATGTGTTATATAGTGAGTAATAATGTATAAGACTTTTACGTGAAAACTCTGCTATACTTTCACCCTCATTTATTATTTCAAATACTTTTCTATCATACCAAAACATCTTTGATAGTTCTTCTTGTATTTTATCATATGGTTCTTGATAGTTTACATCTGATGTGGTTAAGTGTATGTCATCCATAGAAACCATAGTGATGTTTTTACCTTTTCTTTTTAAATCGTAAAACAATGTTCTTAAAGTTTTAAAAATATAGTAGTAGTTTATTTCTTCTTCATTGTACATTATATCCAAACCTTTTTCAAGTTTCAGTTGTATCTTGTAATACATTTCTTGTACAATATCTTCAGCAGTTTCTTGTTTACAACCAAAAGATAAAACTATTTCTACCCACTCTTTATGCTTTGCAGCTACTATAATCATTGTTTTTTGTACCATATCATTTTAAAGGGTCATATAAATCACCAACTATTATTGGTAATCCTTTTTCGTTTACTTCAAAGCTAAATGTTTCAAAAGAGTAACCCCTACTTCTACCGCACTTAACCGTAGTCCAATCTTTATTTACTGTGTTAGCCTCCAAACTTATTACCGTTTCTGCTTTCTTTTCAAGTGCTGAACCTAAATGACCAGTTCCGAGTTTAGCACTACCAAAGTTTTGATGTATCACATTTATTATATGTACGTTTTGCTGTTGGCTTATTCTCATTAATGCACTTACTAATTCATTACTTTTTTCTATGTTGTTTACATCTGCACATAAATCTGCTACACCATCTATAATAAGCAAAGATGGTTCTTTTATGTGTTCCTTTAAATAGTATTCAATAAACTCTAAACGTTCCTTAAAAGCTATTGTACGCAATGCAAACGTATGGTATTTATCTTTAGGTATGTTGCTATCCATATCTAATGGTCTTTTAAATACTTTAGATGCGTGCCAGCTTCCTTGTTCTGTATCTATATAAATTAAATCACCATTACCTCTATGTCCTTTAATTTGTCCACCGTAAATATTTGAACCACTTAAATAAGCACTTGCTAATAGGCTACAAAAAAAACTTTTACGGGTCTTTGGTGGTGCTGTAATTACTGAAAGATTGCCAAATGTTCCCAAAGCTATTGGTATGAGTAAATCACCTTTATCTGATTGTAAAACCTTTTCACCATAGCTTAAACATACTGGTGGATAATCTATTTTTTTGTCAATGTCTATCTTGCAAGTATCTGCAATAAACTCCATTAACATATTCTGTTCTGTTTCTTTTTCTGTCATTTGTTAAATGTATAAAAAAAAGGTGCAAGTTAAAAACCTACACCCTTTTAAAATTAGGCTAATTAAAATGGTAAGTCATCACTTGCTGGTTCTGCCACCGCTTGTGGCTGGTCGTCTCTTTCAGCAACCGTTACACCATCTGGTGACATCCATACCACCTTACCGTTTCCAAGATAGGTTTTAGCAACCTTTGCTTCACGTTCTTCTTTGGTTTGGCTATCCATAAAAGCTACATTGTTACCGTATCTGGTTTCATCTTGTACCGCTATTGTGAAATTGTAGTACACCGCACCATCTTTTCCTTTAATAAATTTCTCTTTAGGTAGTCTATCTACTCTAATACTTCCGTTGATAATTGCACTCATAATATATAGTTTAAATTTGGTATTGTCATTACACGCAATACCTCGTGTTTTATTTATTTAGTTTTTCTTTTCTTGTTGATTTTTTATCTGTTCTTGTGTATGAATATATTAATCTATTTTCATTGCAAGGTATAAATTTTACTTTATCATCTAAAGGTTTTTTTATTCTTCTCATATCTGTTTTATTATATTATCCAATTAAGGAGCCGTCTTTCCGTGCTGTCAGTCTTACCGTAATTACAAAAACTATGATACTTATTGATTAATTTTGCTTAACTTTTTAAAGCATTACAGCGGCCTACATTTGCGACAACAAAGGATTTTAATTTTAATCAATATTACTTCCTTTTAAAGTCATCACTTTCATCTTCACCGAATACACCCAGTTCGTAAAAGCCAGTTAGTTTTAAAACACTTCTTGATAAAGCACGTTTCTCTGCCATTTCCATAACGTACCAACTGTTGCAATTACCGTCTTTATAATTAGCACCTTTTAATGCACTTCCAAATGTTTGTATTTCTACACCCTCTTTTTTTGCGTATGCTTTTACAACCGCAAAGTTTGGTTCACATTTTACAACCTCATAATTTATTGATATGTTTTCTTTTGCAGCTATCTTTTCAATACCTTGTCTGGTTATTATAACATAGTGCTGATGTTTGTATACATCTGTTTTTTCAAGTTCGTACTTCTTGTACAAATCTAATAATTTTTCTCTATCCATTTTGTTTAAATATTTGTGATACTTCTATTTGTGCTTTTAATTCTTCTATTCTATTACATAAGGCTTCTATCCTATATGTATACTCATCGAATTTTGTCTGTGCAGTTTCTTGTGAAAAGTTAGTTTTCATTACTGTATATTTATTAAGGTTGATTTTGCATCATCTAACCTTTTGATTATTGATAAAACTGTTATTGCGTCTTGGTCTTGTTCTGCTCGATATAAATCAAATTCAAGTCTTTTAATTTCATCTTTTAAATCGTGTTTTTGTGTTCTCATTTCTGTTAAGTTTAAATTAATAATAAGCAAATATAAACAAAAAATTTAATAACACAACTATATTTTAAAAATAATTTAAGAAAAAAGCAAAAAAAAGGCTTGACATAAAGCCAAACCCCTTTTCCTTAACAAAACAGAATACCCAAAGATAGTCTTTTATAAACTATCTACCAACTCTTTATAGTGTTTTATCATATCTTGTAATTCATCATTAGAATACTTTACAGTTTCTTTTGATTTTATATATAATTCTTCAGCAGTACCATCACCATATTTTTCGTCTAATTGTTTACTAAAAATATACTGTTCACCAGCTTTAAACATATTGCATCCAACGCATTGCACCGCTACATTCATTTCTAACCATCTTGTTGCATAGTGTTTTCTTGATTGAAAGTGACCACATTGCATACCTTTTTTATAGTGTGATACCTTACCACAAGTAAAGCACTTTACATCACCATTATGGTCTGCATCCTTTAACCTTATGTACTGGCTAAATATAGCATCCAGCTTTTTAACTATTTTGCTTCTGCTTGGTTTAGATGGCATTATCTATAACTTCTAAAATATGTCTTAACTCACTTCTTTCAAACTCACCAAGTGATTTATCATCTACAATTAGTAAGTAATAATCTTTTCTTACTTGAATACATTTTGTGTTTTCCATCTTTTATTTGTTTTTTTAAAAAAATATTAATAACTTTGTACTTTTTTATTACTTCAAATATATAAAATAAATAATTAGAAATATATATATAAATATAAATCTAAAAATATATATTAAAAAAAATAATAATATACTTAAAAATAAAAGATAATGATTTTGGGATAGTATTCTATTTCTGCGAAATGTACTTATATTTTTCAATACCTCTTGAACCAAAGTATGCAACATAGGTTGTAAGTAAAAGTGATTTAAGTAAATCTATCCATTCAACACTTACACCAAAATCTATATTTAGGCTATCCATAAGAATTAATAGCCAAGTTGAGATTGTAAGAAAGATTAACATCATTGGACGTACATTTTTACTTAACCAACTATCACTAGACATATCACTAGACCACCTTTTAGATATTTCTTGCATTTCTATTATATCTAATTCTAGCAGTTTTAAGGCTTCTTCTTTGTCTTTAGGTGTAAGTACTTCATCTTTGCTTATAAGACCACCTATTAGCTTTAAAATACCAGCATCTGGCACAACATCACTAACACCTTTAAGAATGTTTGGTGCAGCTTTAGATAGAAATTTACCTACCCTAGTATCTTTAAACTTCTTTTTACTTTTTTCCATTGTTCTTATTCATTAAGTACCACTTGTGTGCGGTATACCCAATAGTTAAAAGTAAAAGTGTAATCTTTAAAAATACATCAACGTTTGCCATTGAAAAAATAAATGTTCCTAAATTTATTAAAAGTGTTTTGTAGTCTGTTACCATATTAATAAGTGTAATAAACACCTCTTTTTTTAGTTACTAATACTTGTTTTCTATTATTGTCTTTGTTGTAAGAAACGTGCAACCATTTTGGTTCTTTTCCAAATTCCCATATAAGCTGGTCAAACTCTAAATTATCTTTTATATAATGAAACATCTCCAAATTAGACTTACCACCCATACTTGTGATGTCCATCGCTTCACCTTTCATATGAGATGATGTTTTAGAGCCTTTTAAGGCGGTATTAAGTTCTAAAGACCTAAACATACTATTTACTTTAATTGGTGCATCTACCCACTCTCTTAATGGTTCAAACACTTCTTCAGCTAGTAGTTTCATATTCTCAACTTGTTCTTCATTTGGTTTATTCTTTATGCCTTTTTGTTTAGCATAATTAGAACCAACTGCTTCTTTGTAAGATATGTGTTTACTTATTCTTTTCATCTGTGATTAATTTAAAAGTTCCATCTTCAAGGTTAACTTCTATGTTGCCATACTTTGCTTCAAGTTCTTTTTTACTCTGTTCTTGCTTCATAGAAAGTTCTGCAAACATATGTGATAGTGTATGTGACTGTGTAGCCAGTAATCCTAAATCGTGTAAAATTGCTTGTTTTTTCTGTTCTTGCTCTTTAAATTCTTTTAACTCACTTTTTGATAATTTTCCCATTGTATTTGTTTTTTGGTTAAGTATCAAATATACAAATTATTGTGGCACTTCCTCACCTCTTGGATATCCAAAAAAACTATGTACTGCATTATCTGCTGGGTACACCTCAAAAGCTCCCATATCTAGTGTATCTGTGGTCATTACATCATAAGCCCAACCATCGTAATAAACTGCTGGTGTAAGCTCGTTACCCTCATCATCATAAGTAGCTGGTATTCCTACAACCTTACCGATATTAACAACGGCTTGCGTACCATTGATATACTGCATTGAAGTTACACCCTCTTCGGTTACTTCTTGCCATACGTTTTGACTTACTAAATAATCGAAACCCTCTTGCTCTGTTGGAAAATTTGTCTTGTATATATTCATAATATTATATTTACTCTTGTTATTATTATAGGTGTATTTATTACTCTTATGGTTATAACTATTAGTGATTGTTTTCTTATAGAAAACTTTTACTCTTGTGTTAAGATTTTTTAATTATCTTATCTTATTATGTTCCTTATGTAAAGAAAACTAACTTGTTAGTGCTGCTAGTTCTGCGTTTGATAATCTTGTGTTGTAAAGTTTAAAACCAGAAACAGAATCTTCTAAAGTTCTATTAGATATTAAATTACCAATCTGTAAATCACTTGTTGTTGGAATACTACTTGATGTATCAGTTCCAACATTAACACCATTCACATAAACGATTATGTTGTTAGATGCATAACCTATTGATATTTTATTTTTTCCACTTGTAATGCCAGTTGCTATTAATGCAGTTGTTGTTCCACTTGCAGCTATGTGAACAAAAAATTCAGCACCACCAGACCTCCTTAAACCAATATAATTAGATGTAGTTCCATCATTTAAACTAAATGCCCAAGAAGAAGATAAAACTCTACTATTAACATCTATTTCAATAAATATACTTCCCTCTGTTTGCCCTATAATACCACTTGGTGGAGTTTGACTACAAGCATCTGCAACCCTCGTTACAGCAGAGCCTTGTGTGTTTATTAGACTTGTGGCATAGCTTCCGACTTCTAGTTGAGCGCCCCAAATGTATAATTCAGAACCTACACTATCAGCATTAAAATATCTGTTAAATGTTGTACCAAAACTACTTTCAGAAGTAAAAACAACAGAAATACGCATCCAACCATTTGTGTAATCTTCAATTTTATAAGAAGTTCCGTCAAAATTAGAAACTGCTTTTGTTTCTAAATCAACTTGTATTTGACCTTGAACTGATTGTGCTGTATCCCATACATCAGCTCTTACATTTGTTGAGGTACCACTTTTTACAAAAAAAGATAAAGTGTATTGTGTTGTATTTGCTAAAGAAACTGTTCTATAAATATAAGATGATGAATTACTTGTTCTTTCATATCCATAAGAATTATTAACTCCGTCTAAACTTAATACATTACTTTCAGTTACAGTACTGTTTAGTTTACTCCAAGCACTTAAATCACTTGAATAGTCAAATATATTACTCCTCTGCGGCTCCAACAATAAAGCCCCGCTAGTACTATCACTAAAATCAATTCTAGGTACTCCACTTGCAGCGGTTTCTATTAACCCCGATTTGTTTACAAATGTACCATTGCTTGCTCTTGTGAAATCAAAAGGTAATGGCTTATAGTTTCCATTCTCTGAATTGTAACCTAGCAAAGAATTTTCTTTTGTTGCCCAGTCTCCGTTTCCTACGTTTAAAGTATTTGCCATATTATATAATATTATAATTTAATGCTTGTGCCATTTCTATAAAAGATGTCCAAGAGGTTAAAGTTTCTAGTTCGCTATCGGTTAAAACTGTGTTGAAATATTGTATTTGTGATGTGTTTCCGTAGAAATTATGACCGTCTGGTCTTTTAAAATCTAAACCTACAAAAGTATTTAATGGAGCAACATTTCCAGATAATTGTTCACCTACTTTAATGCCATCTACAAATAATTTAAAATCATTTTGTTTCCAAGTTGCGGCTATTTTATGATTAGCTTTTATATCATTTACAACAAAATTTATATCAGAAACTGAAACAACCCCTTGTCTATATAAATATCTAATATTATTAGATACAGAATTATATTGAATTGTTATAAGATTATCAAGCGAGGTATCTTTGTAAATAGAAATAGCTCTTTGAGTACCATCATTAGTTAATGCACTTATCTCCGCCATCAAAACACCCTCTGAATCATTAAACGTAGCAGCATCTCCCGCTCCAGTTACTTGGTCGGCATTTCTTGTAACGGCAGAGCCAGAGGTTTTTATATAGCTAGTAGGGTAGCTGCCATTCTGAATTTCAAATCCGTAAATATAAACACCATCAGTTCCGTTTGTTGCTATATTTGAGCCACTTCCATCGATACCAACAAATATTTGTATTTGTAAATCAACATCTAATGTATTATAACAAGATACTCTATACCAACCATTTCCGTAATTTTCAATAGTAAAATTATTTGTACTTACACTATCTGCTGATATTGTACCATTCTCTAAATCTACTAAAACATTACTTTGTGCATTACCAACCTTAACATAACGTAACTCTTTCTTTTTTAAGAAAACTGTATTTATTTTTAAATTAGAACCTGTATTGTTAGTTATATATCTTAAACCAACTGCCGCATTTGGAACTAATAAATTAGCATTTTGTGTACCATCAGGCGATATTCCTTGATTAGCAGTTATTGTTAAATCAATTTTATTATAAATAGATTGACTAAAATCGTTTGAATAAGTGATAGAATTAGTCCTCTGCGGCTCTGTAAGCAATACGGGGCAACCTCCACCGCTATAATCTAATCTAGGTACATTAGCACCCATTGTCTCAATTAAGCCCTCCTCGTTAACTCTAGTAGCCTCTGTTGCTCGTACTACTGTGAAGTCGCCTACCCCACTCTCTGGTAATACGCTATATAATTTTCCCGCTTTGTATCCCGTAGGTATTAAAGCTAATGTTGGTGTTGCCATATTTTTATAAGTTTAATTGTGAATCTATACATTCAACTGATTCTATTGTACCACCATCAGCAGTAACCCTTGCAATAAAGTTAATAGTTATTTGAGATTGGCAACCAGCATAAGCCTTGTACACAATACCCCATCCAACAGTATTATTACAAGCACCTTTTCCCCACCAACTTTTTAAATATATTTCGTTTGCCATTACTTCTTGTTTTTTTTCTTTTTAAGAAATACCTTTAATTTCTCAATGTTCTTTGCCTTTGGTTTGTAACTCATAGTACCCACCCATTAAACGTTGCCTCATAACTTGGATAAATATCATCATTGACGTTATTTGTGTACTCTGGATATGTAGCTTGGTTAAAACTCATAAAGTCTATAAAACGTCTTGAATACCATTCTGCATTTGTTCTTGCTTTCTCAACTAGAAAATCAACCTCATTTTTATCTACAG
>Ga0209119_1000995_pt1 | contig 28720 bp, 37 predicted proteins | sample COG_03_FD_184747 | JGI IMG/M metagenome (GOLD analysis project Ga0209119, IMG submission 184747) | Pelagic Microbial community sample from North Sea - COGITO 998_met_03 (SPAdes) (version 2) | ecosystem: Environmental > Aquatic > Marine > Neritic zone/Coastal water | place: Helgoland, sampling...
GCCCGTAAAATGTATGCTCTTGTCATATATTTTTTTCTTTTGTCCTTTTCTTTTTTTTTTCAGTTATATAGAATCTATAATATTCCACATAATAATAATCATACTAATCATTAATACGACATGAATACATAAATATTTTACAGTTACCCTATTATTATTAATATCTTCTTTAATATCTAGCATCATGATAATGCTTACTACTGCCAAGACTAAGCATGTATAAGCCAGCATGCTACTCATCATCATTCCAATAGTGCACTGTCTCAATCCACACGTACATTAAAGGGTATTCTTTTGTGAGCATTTGCTCATGTTCTAATGCATCGAGGCGATCATCATGCTCTCCCATAATGCTCACATTACCCCTTTCGTCTCTTGCTTTCACTATGTCACGCATCATTTAAACTCTCCCTTCCTAGAAACAATTTCAAAAGCAGGGCCGGTGCATGTGTTCTGAATAAGGTAATGAGTGCCATCCCAAGAAAATATCTCAGTGGTATCTTCAGGCTCTTTACCAAAAGTTGGTAAATCGCAAAGGTCGATGTGATGCTCAAGACGATCATGCTCATCATTTTCATCCCGTTCAAATGAGTTTAAAATCTCGCACATTTCTTGCAGTGTTTTAGACCCTTGGATCTCTTTATTTAAGTTCATTACCTTACCCCCTCAAAATAACCTGTTTCTTTGTTGTATGTTGACATATAGCCATTGCAATAGTCTGACCAGGCACTCGTTAGCCTGTAGTTATCCATCACTAAGTCCCCCGTTTCACGATCTTTTAATTGCCACATGTAAGATCCGTTTAATGTTGCATTCGCCTGTTTAAATACTAACCCGTATTCTTTAGCACCTTTTCTGATTTCTGCGATAATTTGTTTATTTGTCATAATTTTACCTTTTAAAAATTCGCGTGATAGCATTAATGATAGCAGTTTACCTGCTACCAAAATACAATACGGTTTTTGTTGCTTTGTTGTATCGACTTTCAACCCATTCAAAATTGTATGTGTCAACTTGATAAGCGCGAGAGATATACCCCCCACATTTAGATTGAGAGGCGGATATAAAATCCGCTCCCTTGTTTAAGGTTTCTGCTTTAGCGTTGTAAAATTCTACTGCTGTAATCTTAATCATACTGCAAAACCTGACTCAATAGCGAGTTGTTTAACTCTGTTAGTGCCTTTCAACTTAAGTCCGATGATGCGCCCTTTATCATCCTCGAACCGCCTGTCGTGCTTGTCACCGTCAATGACTTTTATATCAATATAACTCTCAGGTACTTTGCCGTTAAAAACGACGGCAACATTAACCCCCGTATCTAATACTTTTTTTACCGCTTTGGTGCTGTGGTTTTCATGCTTAGAAAACGTCACGTTAACATTATCGAGCTTGGCTAATTTCTTAGCTAAGTCTATGCGCTTTGTGTACTCATAAAATTGTATCATCGGGAAGGTATTATAGACTTCGCTCCAATCAATATCACTTGTACCATTCAGCCTTATAGCAAGTTGTTTACCCTGTTTTTGTGCTTGCGCTAGCTTGCTAGCTATCTCCCCTTTTAATTGGATCATGAATAAATCACGTTGATTAAAAAGTCTGTCTGTTCTGTTACGCCTAGCATTAACTGCCATTACCATACCCATTCTTCCACTGTTCACAAGACAGGACTCATAGCAACCCCTAGACTTCCCCTTACATACTGACTTATTAAAGCTGGGATCAAGATACATAACGGCATTTAGCCAGTTATCAGTTTGGCTTTTATCTAATTTTGCACTAAAAGATGTAAGTAAAATTGTCATTGTTTTATTCCTGTAGATGAATGTTAAAAGATAATAAGTTTGACATAAGACACTGATAGCAGTGCCCTATAGTAACATTATTAATCTGCTATACCCGCATGAAATAAATTCCTTTTTATCTCACTGATTCTTAACTGTATATCGGATACTTGAATAGTCGTATCTTCCCAAAACTTAGGCGTTGAAAGATGATAAGAAAGATCCTCTATCCAATCCGAATACATAGATAATAATTCTTGCTGATGTTTTACCCTGTCGTGCAATTTCATAATAATCCTTCCTCTTTAATTAAATGGATTAGCTGTTGTAATGTGAAATACTGCCCTTTATATAAGAACATTAATACCCAGCCCAGTGTTTAAGCTCATCAAAATCCGTAAAGCTTAACGTGTTACCTGCCACCATGTCATCTTTAACAAGGATACACCACACGCCTTTAAAAATGTCTGCTTGTGTCTTGATAAACCAATCATGTTTACGTGCCCATAATACTTGTTGAATTGTCATAATATACCCTTTGTTTTAATTAAAATAATAAGTTGTTGTAGTGTAAAATACTGCCCTTTATATAAGAACATTACCAATTCACTTGATATGTATTAGACATTGAAAAGAATTCTATTTCTATACCGCATAAACTATATGCTGTCCTGTCTGTCTGAATTCCATATGCTTTGAACATGTTATATATTGTATTCATTGTCATTCCTGTTAGTTAATAAGTTCAGTGCCAGCAAGTTCAACTCACCTTGATGTCCGTTATCTATAAAGCCACGGCTCGCGGCTTCAGCAAAATAACAGAATGTGAGTTCATCATAGCCCTGAGTGTTAACACCCTCACATGCTAACAATGCTAAATCTTGAGCTAGAAAATTCTTACCCGCCTTACTTGCCGATACCGCTAAAATTACTGATACCCTCATAATGTTTTTTCCTCTTTAGTTAAGTTTAATGATATGCACTAGGTTTTAAGTAATGCATATGGTTAAACTCACTTATCGGTTATTGCCTTTAATCTATCTGCCAGCTCTTCTGCTTGCTCTTTGGTCAGAATAATTTCATGGTCGTATAACATAATTATTATTGACTTTTCCCCATCTCCGTAACTTCTAGTACCCGTCGTATAATAGGTACAATCTTCGAGTACTTTGTGAAAGCCTCGTTTCATATATTTTTTTAGTATCATCATCATTCCTAGTAGTTAATAAGTTTAATGATAGACACCTTTTGCTAGAAGATGTTTATAGGTAAACTCACTGGTGTATAAGACTAGGTTGTTAAATTCCAAATTGTTAAAGAGCAGGTCTATCGAAGTATCTTTGTCGCCCGATCCTTCATGGGGCGGGATAGTCATGCGGTTAAGCATACTTCCTATTAAGTAAGTTAAACTAGATAACTTGAGATAACTATACACTAGAATATCTATCTAACAACTCCGACCAGTTGAATTAATCAGTGGTCGTACCAGTCATGATATTGCCAAGCTCTGATAGTAGTATGGTAGCAATAGAAAGAAACGCGTATGCGCTTATCATAGAATAATAATAATAGTCAACAATTAATTCATACATATGGATAAACATACAATATCCATAAAACGCTCTCTATCCAATCCTAAGAGGACTAAATTTTACCGCACCTTTACTATTCCTTGAAAGAGATTAGACCACTGTACAAATAGTAAACAGCATTATCCATAAGTTTGAGTGATACAAACAATAGCTATAGAAATATATATATATATGAGAGTAACAGAACAGGCATTGATAAATGGAATGGATAGGACTTGTACTATTCATTAACTATATACATAACAATAACTTGGGCTGGTAATCCGTCAGGATTGCTAGACCTCCTCTCGTCGTCCGTAATTGTAATGTTATAACATAACGAGTACCAGCTTCGCTGGATGATTCCCCCCAGAAGGGGGTTTGCTTCCCACGGTGTGTGTATGCATAACACTCCACAAATTTTTACAAAAATTAGCTTCGGTAATGCGACTTTGCTTTTGCTCACTATGACTGAAGTCATACTTCGCACAGTAGCAGTCGGATGATTAATAAATTTTATTTATCGAAACTTGCTTTATTTATAACTTCTATCTATACTAATCATAATGCTAACAACAAGGTCGTATGTAAACATACTTCCAATAGTTCTAGTGTAACTATTCAGGTTACACGAGTGTACATTCCTCTTAAGAGGCTCTCTTGTACCTTATTCTTTTAAGCTACGGGTACTGTAGGATGTGTTCCTCTTGCCCTAGTATTCTTTTGGAGTCTTTTTGAATTTAGTAAGTTGGTTATCAGGAGGCAAAGCAGTAGCAGAACCTATAGAAGCTGTAGGTAATGTTCTTGATGCTCTGTTTACTTCTGATGATGAGAGATTAGATAAAGAACTCATTAAGCAAAGGCTTGCTCAACAACCTGCCTTAGCGCAAGCTGAGATAACTAAGGTGCAAGCACAACACAGAAGTGCATTCGTGGCAGGTGCTAGACCTTTTATCCTATGGGTATGTGGATTCGGATTCTTGTTCTCTTTTGTTATCAATCCTGTAATACAGTGGATTCACCCTGAAGCAGGGAGTCCTGTATTACCACTAGAAGTAATGATGGAACTCACACTAGCTATGCTTGGACTCGCAGGTCTCAGGACTATAGAGAAGTTACAAGGTAAATCTAAATGAGTCGTATACCCGTAAGTCATAAGAATAGAATACGTGGCGAGACCAGAGACAGAATAAGGTCAGAGCTTAATATATCTGAGAGTATCAATTCTCATATAAATGATTTTAATAACCCACATAGTGTTACTAAAAGCCAAGTAGGTCTAAGTGAGGTTGATAATACTTCTGATGTGAATAAGCCTATAAGTACTGCACAACAAGCAGCTCTTGATTTAAAAGAAGACATCTCAGCACTAGGAACAGCCGCTTACGCAGACCTCACAACAAGCTCAAATGACGCAACGGCTGACCGAGTTTTAACACAAGGAAACGTAGGCTTTGAGTACCAACGTCACATAAAAGCGACTAAAGGGTTTTCGACTGGCAATACAGGCACAGCAGAAGTGTTTTATCTGGGTATAATCGTTTCTGGAAAACACAATATAAAATTTTCAACTCGTGGTAATTTTGGTTACAACACCTACGAAATCGATTTAGAAATGGTTTTTAGTAACGTAGGTACGGACGGAGTTAGCCCCCATGCAGGTGTTAAAATAGCTTCAGAAATAAAAGGAAATGGTGCGTACGAGTTTTTAAGTTTTAGCACTATAAAAGTAAACTCAGTAACAGCAGCAGTTTATTTGCTGTATCAAACACCACACACTCACACTCTTCAGGTAGGGTATAACTCGTTTACTGCGGATACACTTGGTGTATCACCAAACGCAACAGAAACATGGACTCCTTTAAGCGTTGCCACGGCAAGTTCTGGTTCTAATGAAATACCAACCCTGCTTTATATGGATGACACTTTATTATCGTACAACGGGGATGAGGTTCTAACCACAGGTTCATTTTTAGCTGACGACCCTGCTACTACCACAGACTGGAACACAAACTGGCAAACAGGTTTCTACGAAGGAAATGGAGCGGCTAATGCTCCTACAGCATCAGGCTGGTACTGGGGATTAAAATCTGGACATAGTAATAACAGTGCAACAACCAGTTATGGCATGGATTTGGTAGTATCTCTCACTAGCAAGATACCTTACATCAGAAATACAAATGGCGATGGTACTGGAACTTGGCAACAGATACACACTTCGACTAACACAAACCTAAATGAATTTATAACGAATAACATTGGTGAGCGTTTATTAGAGGGTGTTGGTATAAGCCATACTGAAGTAGATTGCCCTTTACCAACTTCAAGTTTTACTTACCCTGCATCACTAACTGCTGTTGGTGGGTATACTATAACAGATTCACGAAATGGGGCAGTAAAAGCAACTAACGTGCTACCTGTATTGTCACCTATCTCAACTCCTAAGACTGCATACGCAAGATTCACGACAACTAATATTCACATTGGGAAAAGGTATCGCATAATTGCCTCGACAGCTAACTCCAAAATTACGGTGAATTTCTGATGGTTACATACAAACAGATTGAACCTAATTTTATTCAGACACATGAAACGCATGATGATGGTTCGTATACAAGTGGCATTATTCGTAGATACGAAACTAAAACAAGAGCAGTAGATTCGGAAACAAATGAAACATATTCTCCTTGGGATGAGCTAGACTCTTCTTTGGTCGAGTGGTTAGATGTCGAAGCATGGCAAAGCGTACAAGATGCAGAAACAGCATTACAAGATTTTAAAAACAGCAGACAAGCACTTATTGACAGTGCTGTAGTTGATGCAAATGGATTCAAGTTTGATGCTGATGAAGTATCAATCGGACGTATGGCTAGTGCAGTTTTAGCAACCATTGCCGAAGATGATGCTTTTGTAATGCAGTGGTCACTTGCAGACACAAACACAGGTGTTATGACAGATATAACATTACAAGATTTAAAATTAGCACATAAATTAGCAGTATTAAACATGGCAGGGGTTTGGGGTATATAATGGCACGATACACAACAACAGGTACTAAGACTACAATAGGGACTTTAAATACAGAGCTAGAAAAAATTGCTACGTCTCAAGAAGACTTTGTTTCCAGAGTAGGTGAAGCACCTAATCAAATGGAAGCTGACTTAGATATGAATGATAATCGTGTCTTAAATCTGCCTCAGCCTACAAATCCTACAGATGTTGTAAGACTACAAGACTTAGAAGAAGCAGCCGTAGCAGTAACTTTTCACAACTCACTTTTAGGAAGAGATGTTGTAGATAGTCATCCAATGGAAGCGATTACAGGATTAACAGAAATTATAGAGGAAATACAGATGTCAGCAAACTCAGCAGATATAACGAGTCAACCTAGCTACCCTTACTCGTGGAACTTTCCAGTTGGGCCAGTGCAGCAGAAAGAAATGGAACGTAAAGCGAGTAGTAACTCTATAGGGAGTGGTGGCTCTACATGGTGGGTACGCCCCTGTACTGTAGGAAGAGAAGAGGATGGTGTAGATACAGTTTACGTAGGCAGTACGTTTGGATCACCTGAGAATAAGCAATTTGATGCAACAGGAATAGACCCTGTTCTTGCATCAAACAAAAATAAAGGTGAGGCTATTATAGCCGTAACGAAAGTATCTATAGATGATGCGGGTGTAGCAACTTACTCCAAAAAAGGAATTAACGATACCAAGATATCGTACAGAGAAGATGAACACCACCAACCTATGATTTTTCTAAACCCGATAAACGGTCAGCTTATAACTTCGTGGGGTTCACGTAACTCCGCAAGGAATCAAGACGGTACGGGTGGCGTAAGTAACAGAATACACGTTAGATACGGACAGTCTCTAGATTCTTTATCTACGTCAGAAACACCAGAATCAGTTTCTACGAATGATTATTCTCAAGGGGTATTTGTAGGTAACACTTCTTTCATATTTGCTAGGGATGATGTAGGTAACTGGGGATTCACACGAGGGACAGGGGGTCAGAATTACCTTGACTTTACACAACTCTTAAGTTCAACTAGTCAATACTACTTAGGTATTTCGGATTACGATTCAAAAGCAGCAGGATACAACGTAGCAGAGGCAGGTTTCAGACCGCTAATGCACATCTTTGGGCAAGGGCATCCTACAATTACACCAGACAGACAATTACGCTACTTAAAAGGAGAGTTCTTCGTAGCAGGTTCTACTTCAGGGGCGCGTAACGCAGGTGGCGTATTCTTAGAAAAACCAACAACAGGAAATGCCCCAGCTGGAGATGGTAAGCTAGGTGAGAACATCTTAACAAAAGACATGTTCGAGACTGCATATACAGCGGCCGTAGGAAACACATACAGATTGTTAGATATTCAGTACGGGCAATCGCCTAGAGCATTAATCATAGAGTTCACGTTAGATTGGGCACATGGTGCCTCAATACCACTTGGTACTACATTTGATTTAAAACTAGTAAGTTTTCACCCAGTAACTAAAACTTGGAGCGCATTAACTCTTAAAACAGGGTTACGGTGCTGTTTAGGATACAAGCCCGAAGCTTCTGCTTATGGCGCAAACGGGCAAAGACTATCCCCCGCAGTAGCAGGGGTAGAAGGTTATACATCAGGATATGTACATGGGGCATCATTTTGGCGAGGTAAAAACGGATTAGACGTTAGACCTATAATATACTACGCTGACAGAGATGGTGATAATCAGAACAGGCATAGGCTAACGCAATTAACATTAGCGGATGATTACTCAGCAATAACTTCTGAAACAGTGCTGTTAGATAACAGTAAAAACATCTTGTATCGTCCTGAAATGACAGTAGGCGGTAACAAACGGTTCTTGTGGTATAACGAAGCCCAAGGTTGGTCAGGCTTTAATAGCTATGTGGCAGAACATCGTTGGTTAGACCTTACACCAACGACTCCTGAAGGCGTACCAGTGTTTAGTGTACAACCAATAAATACCACAGTAGCTATTGGGGCAAACACAAGTATAGGCTTAGAGGCAGTTAGCTACGGGGGGAGTAAATTAACATATGTGTGGTGGTATAAAAATAGTGGTGGGACTTTCGCACAAGCGAGTGCAACTACACCTTTCTTCGCACTAACAGGCTCCGCTGGGGCAAATGCACGAGAGTATTACTGCATAGCTACAAATGATGTAGGTAGTACGCAGTCTAATACAATAACAATTACATCCACCTAGGAGATGCATATGTCTAAACTAAAAGGGAGTAATGGTGTAATGTTTACTCAGGGGTTGTTCTATGAATACAATAACCCTGATGCTCCTTTTACTCTTAGACCTGAAGATTATACTTCTCGTAAAGGAAATACGTATGTGAGCTTTGCTAGAGTATACAGAGAGTCTGTAGATGAATATGATGCTGCTATGACACTTCTCAATAGTTGGGTGCATTGGCAAAAGCTTTGTAAAGAAAAATGGTTTCAAACAGGAGCAGTTAATGGAAGTACCTTTACGGGTCTTAACGACTGGAGAGAAGAGAAAGAAAAGGCTAACGAATCTGCTGCTAAAAGGGTTCTTCTGGATGCTATTGCTGACGGTGATACTCAATCAGCTTGGAAGCTGTACGATAAGGTTACTAAAAAGGAAGTTACGAAAGGCGCGGGTCGTCCTGAAAAGAAAATACCAACTATTAAAACGGGTAATGTAAGTAATATTGCAGAAGAAATAAGGAAGAGAACTCTTGTCAATGGAAGTTAGTGTCTTATATAAGTTTCTCTGGATTCCCGCTCTTACTGTTCTTGCTTTCTTTGCAAAGCATTACTTTCATGCCCTTGAAAAGAAGAATGAAGCTCTCTCAAAGAAGCAAGATGAGATAGAAAAAAATATTATTAATCTAGAAATGGAATTAAATAAAAACTACTACGACAAGAGAGAAATTAAAGAGCATATAGTTCTTCCTTTAATGGATAGGTTTTCAGAGGTGGATAATCAAGTAAAAGTGATATCAGGGATGATGGTTGATATACATTCGGACATGGCAATCTTAAAGTATAAGATTTTAGGTGAGGACTTTAAAAACAAATGAGCATAGAACAACTAAAAAAAGATTGTGAAAGTGACCTTTTCTTTTATGCTCAAGTTATGTTTCCTAACAGATACTTTGGAGAAGTCCATGAAGAGATGTTTCGTTTCTTTCAGAGGTCTTTAGAAGAAGCAATGGAAACAGGTCAAGGAGATAATGCAGCAGCATTGATACCTCGTGACCACCAGAAGTCTTTTTGTATAGCAGTTGCTTCCTCTTGGGCTATTACGAAGTACCCTTGGTTCACTGTTACATATGTATCTTCTAACCCAACTTTGTCTGAAAGACAGTTGACAGTTATTAAGAATATATTTAAGAGTGATTCTTACAGAGAGCTTTGGCCTGAGATGCTTAACTACGAAGTTAACCCTCGAACTAAAGAGTACGACCATAGGTCTTTAGGAACATGGACTAAAACAGAAATAACTGTAGACCACCCTCAGAGACCAAGTAGTGAGAAAGACCCAACAGTAGCAGCTACAAGTGCTAAGAGTACCAACACAGGGGCGCACTACAAGATGTGTATCTTTGATGATTTGGTTACTAACGAGAACTACCGTAGTGCTGCTGAACGAGAAGATATAAAAGAGGTTTATCAGTCGTATGCCTCTATTGCTACTACAGGTAGTATTAAATGGATGGTAGGAACAAGGTACGGAGATAATGATTTATACTCCGCATTAAAAGAAAAAGAATACGAGATATTTGATGATGAAGGTGTTGTTACAGAGACAAGACCCTTATGGAAGTGGTTTGAACGTAAAGTAGAAACCAGTAAAAGATACGATGGTACAGGTACATACGTGTGGCCTAGAGCTAAAATGCCAGATGGCAATTGGTATGGTTTTAATCAAACAGAGTTAAGTAAAAAGAAATCTGAAGCGTTTAACTTAGAGCTGTATTACTCACAGTACTACAATGACCCTAACGCAGCCAGCGAAGCAAAGATTACAAGAGATTGCTTTATGTACCTCCAGCCTAATTTGCTAGAGCAAAGGCAGAACAGGTGGTACTACGGCAGTAAAGAATTAAAACTAGCTTGCGGTATGGATTTAGCATTTAGTGAAGGCAGTGGTGTTCGTAAGGTTAAACGAGATTACACATCCATTGCAGTAACTGCTTGGGATAATGAAGGGTACTTATACGTACTAGACCTTCAAAGATTCCAAACAGCTAAGGCTGAGATATATTATGAAAAGCTTATTACAATGCATGAGTATTGGGACTTCAGAGAAGTAACAGTTGAGACTAATGCTGGTGGTGCTGTAGTAGCTAATTTTATTCAAGACGAGATACGTAGAGCAGGTCATACATTGGTGGTAAAACATCAGCATAAGAACCAGAGAGAAGGTACAAAAGAAGAACGTAACTCTCAGTTGTTTGAACCACTGTACAGAAATAAGAGTGTTTACCATACGAAAGGTGGGTACACGAGATTGTTAGAAGAAGAGCTTCACTTAACAAAACCGCCACACGATGATTTAAAAGATGCCGTATGGATAGCTGTTAGTAATAGTAAACGACTAGCCAAACCTAAATTTGCAACAAATAAAAGAGAACGGACTGTTGTTAATGCTTCTAACCGATTTCTTAGTAGGAGAAAAAGAGCTTGATTACCCTTAATTACAACAACAAGGCTGCATTAGCTGGTGATATAGCTGGATATTGGGAAGAGTGGAATTCTTCGCGTGAAACAGCTTTGGCTCTATGGTCAGAGATTGATAACTACCTCTTAGCTACAGATACAAGCATGTTGGAAGGCGGAGAGAACTTTGACCACAAGACACATATACCTATTGCATCTGAGTTACACGAAGACCTCTTCGCTATTGTTTATAGCACCATGTTCCCACATGAAGATTGGTTAGGATGGAAAGGTTTTGAAATCAATGCCATTACAAAGCAATTACGAAGTAAAGTTAAAAGCTACATAAAGCAGTGTCATGCACTCAATGGCTTTAATATCCAAATGCGTAAAGTAATTGATGACTTGGTACGTTATGGGAATTGTTTCGCTCAAGCTTATTACAAGAACGATACAGTAGATACAGAAGAAGGCTACCTATCAGGGTACTCAGGGCCAGCAGTAAAACGTATCAGTCCTTTTGATATTGTATTTAATCCCAAAGCTACAGATTTTGAGAAGACTCCTAAGATAATACGTAGTCTAATATCCGTAGGAGAGCTTCTAGAGTTCCTAGAGAACATATCTGATGAAGATCAGATGATTACCTCAGAAGAAACCCAAAGTCTCTTACAGAGGCGTACAGGAGGTTTTAGAGACAGAGCTGAACGCTATAAAGATAAGCAATTCACACCTCAAGGTTTTGGTAGTCTAGATGAGTACTATAGTTCTGGTTACGTAGAGTTACTTTGGTTCTATGGTGATATATTAGATGAAGTAGAAACAAAGGTTTATAAGAAACGCTGTATTGTTGTTGTAGATAAAGACACTATTATATTAGATAAAGAGGAAGTTAAACCTTCTGTATTTAAAGGTGGATGGACTTCAAGACCTGATAACTTATGGAGTCAAGGGCCACTAGATAAAGTTATAGGAATTAACTACATGATTAACCACAGGGAGAATGGTAAGAATGATGCTATTGACAAATTCATTTATCCAGATAGATCCTATGTTGGTGATGTAGAAGAGATATATGACGAAGCTACAGGGCATACGAAGTACATAATGCCTGAAGGTGGGAGTGTTTCAGATATACGTCCTGACAGTACAGTTTTAACTTTTGATAACCAAATAATGATGCACAGGGACTTAGCTCGTACAAGTGCAAGACTTCCTCAGCAGTTGGCTGGATTTAGGACAGCAGGGGAAAAGACTGCTACAGAAGTACAGAGTCTTAATGATGGTGCATTCCGAGGGTTTATTAATAAAGTAGCTCAAGTAGAAGAAGATTTGTTAGAGCCTCTTGTACAAGCTGAAATGAGAATAGCTAAAGACAACTTCTCTAGTATTATTAAAGTTCTAGAAGAAGATGAAGAAGGCATTCTCCTTACTACCAGTATTACAGAAGAAGACCTAAGTGCTAATGGGAAATTACTTCCAGTCGGTAGTAGACGTTTTAGTAGACAGTTACAGCAACTACAAGGCTTAACACAGTTAACTAATACGAATATTGCACAGATGGTAGCTCCTCATATTAATACCTATAACTTGGCTAAAACAGTTGAAGGTTTATATGGATTCGATCAATACGCATTTATTAACAAGTTTGCTTCCATAGATGAGAACCTAGAAATGCAAGAGAAACAAATGATGGCTGAACAAGAGATGGTTAAATCGAGTTCACAACCAACTAGTCTAGAGATGGGAATGATGGAGGAAGAGGATGAGCTTTAAAGTACCTTCTTTTATGTCAGAGCATTTTAGTGCTTTGAATCCAGAAGAAAAGAAAAAAGATATTGAGCGTTATAAAAGGTGGCATAAGAATAATTTTACAGAACTTTTTATATCGCATTTAGAAGATTCTATAGAAAAATTAGTCAAAGAAGATGAATCTAAAAATGAGTTTATTTCAAAGTTTCAATTTTCTTATGTATCTATAAAGAATAAAGCTCAAAGAAGATTACTAAGAGAAATTATAAAAAAGCTAGATTGGAAAATTTAATGGCTACGTATGTTTATCACTGCTACGAATGTGAATATGATAAGGAGGTTGTACATGGCATGACAGAAAGTCCAGAAGTAGTTTGTAAGGATTGTGCCGAAGGTATGCACAAAGTAATAAGAAGCTCGAACTTCCAACTAAAAGGTAGTGGTTGGTTCGGAAAATCAAAACAACACTAAGGTAATAAAGATGGCAACACCAAAGAAAGCCGTATCAGAAGTAGCGAAATGGTCAGGAAAGGTTAAAAAGTACAATGACCTAATTAAAAAAGAGAAGTCAAGAAGCACAATGACTAAAACAGCAAAGACTCCTAAGATAATTGCTAATCTTACAAAAATAAGAGATAGCCATAAAGCTAGTCTTGCAGCAGCTAAAAAGAAATAAGAGGAATTAAGAATGCAAACATCTAACCCAGATGTAAAAGAAAATTTGGAGGCTAACCAGCCAGAATCTCAGGAAGAGGTTAAACCACTTTTCGGTGGTACAGATAGTCAAGGTAAGGAGCGTCTTTTTAACAACACAGAAGAAGCTCAACAATCTTGGCAATCTGCTCAGAACTTTATAAGAGATAAGGTTGATGAGACTAAAACGATGGAAGCTCGAATTCAGGAACTTGAAGCTAAACTTAACCAAAGTACAAAGCTGGAAGACGCTTTATCACAATTAAAAAATAAAGAGGAATCCCCTGTGAACGAATTACAGCCAAGTCAAACCACTGAGACAACCCCTCAGTTGGACGTTGAAACGCTTAAACAGCAACTACTACAAGAAGTTATGGGGTCATTAAGCACTTCCCAACAACAAGAAGTGTTTAGTAAAAACCAAAATGAAAGTATAGGAGCTGCACAAGCGATATATGGAGATTCTTTTGAGGAGAAACTCCGTGAAAGTGCTAAGGACTTAGGTATGTCTGATGAAGACATTATCAAGGAGGCACAAGCTAATCCAAAACGCTTTAAGAAGTTATTTGGTTTAGATAAACAACCCAAAACAACTTATAACCCTAGTAACTCTGTATCTGGTTTTACGCAGAAAAAGGAATCTGGGCTAGACCTATCGCGTGGTTTTAATGACCGTACTCGTGTTAGTACAGCTATAGATAACTATCGTAAGATTGCAGAGAAACAAGGTGTTAAATTAACTTTCTAACTGAGAAAATATTATGTCAAATTTTACTTATGCACAAGTCCCTAACCTAGTTCGTCAAGAGCTATATCAAGTTTCTTTAGAGAAGCAGTTCGATGACTGGTTAGTTGGTCGTCCTTTGTTCGATGACAAAACAGGTATCTTCCCTGATGGTGACACTCTTAATGTTACTTTAACGGCAGATCGTGATGTTACAGACTACACCGAGAATACTCAGATTGCCTATGACGGTATGACTACTTCTCGTAAAGACCTTGCTGTTACTGCATATAAGCAGGACGGTTTCTTTGTAACAGATCGTATGAAGCAGGACGCGCATCAGTCAGAAGCGTTCTATCAAGAGAATGTTCACAAGTCTGGTATTGCTATGGCTACGGATTTGGAAGTTGCCTGTTTAGCTACAGCTAACTCTCAGACCCTTGGTAACAACAACGCTATTGGTGGTGTGCCTCATCGTCTTAAAGGCGGTGGTACTGGTGGGGCTTTAACTATTGAGGACATTATGTTCGTCAAGTACGCTTTCGATAAGGCTTATATCCCTACCGAAAATCGTATGTTAATAGTTACTCCTGAAGCCGAATACGAACTTAATAAACTATTAAACATTACTGAAGTAAGTAATGGTTCTCAGTTTAACTTCGATGTTCAAGGTTTAGTACAAACTGGTTTTGGCGATAAGCTTAACATTGTTCGTAACATTGCTGGTATTAACATTATGGTAAGTCACAACTTGCCAGCAGTTACTGCCGAAGCTCTAGCTAAGAGTGATGGTACTGGTGGCGGTGCAATTACTGGTAAAGGTTGTATTGCAATGTCTATGGCTAATGACACTTCAATGCCGTTTATGGGTGTTATCCGTCAGCGTCCTGAGACTGAATTCTTCCGTAACACTAACCTGAAACGTGATGAATGGTCTGCTACTTGTCGTTATGGCTTCGCGCTTAAACGTCCTGAAGCACTAGTAACTATAGCAACGCCCGTCTAGTCAGTAGGTAGCTTTTAAAAGGGATTCTTAGGAGTCCCTTTCATAAAGTTCCTTGGAGAGAAAAATGAAAAGAACATTATTACAAGTTACACAAGAGTACCTTGATGCGACAAGCGGTTTCTATGTAGACAGTATTTTTGATACGGATGAATCTCAACAAGTAGCTAAAATTGCGGAGCGTGTGTACTACCAAATGGTGCAAGAATACGACAATGTATTGTTCACTATGGATGAGCTAACTCTAGAGTCTTTAGCTGATACAACTCGACCTAACTACATGCTGTTACCTGAAAGGGTTCAGAAGATACAAAGAAGTAAGATATGGTACAATGTATCGAAGGAAGCAGGCGAACTTGACTACAAATTAGTTGGTTACTTACCTCCTCTTGACTTCATTGAATATACTTTGCATTCTAATAAAACAAATTCTATAATAGTGGAAGGTTACAATGATAATAAAATGTCTATCCGTACTAACCAGTTTCCTTCTTATTTTACCTCTTTTGATAATGTTCATGTTGTATTCGATTCTTATAATAACGAATTCGATACTACCCTTCAAGCAAGTAAGACCAGATTTGTAGCTTCACAAGAAAAAGTATTCTTACAAGAAAATTCTTTTGTAATACCAATTCCGAATCATCTGTCTGAAACTTTCTTAGATATGTTTCTTAATGAAGCACTTACTTTAGTTCACCAACAACCTATTGGCATGATTGCTCAAAGAGCGAGAGTCAAGAAAATAAAACTCCAACAAGACAACCGTACACTAGGTCAAAGCGAAAGCAAACCTAAATACGGAAGAAGAGGTTTAAGTGGGAGTTACGTACCAAGAGGTCATGGCGGATAATGGATACTGATTACAAATTAATTTTTGATGGGTTTTATAGATGGAGTCGTAGTGGCAAAGTTGCTGAAGCATTAAGTGGATGCTTTATTAGAAAGAGTGAAGCAGCTAGAGCTTGGGAGCTTTATCAGTTAAGTAAAAAAGCACCTGAGTCCTCTGTTGATAAAAGTGCAGATTTAGAGAGTTTAATTTCTAAAGCGGACTTATTGAAGTGGGCAGAAGCAAATGGCTTGGAAGTTCCATCTAAACATAAACAACCTAGTGCCATTAAGAAGTTTTTAATGGGTGGATATAAGGATTAAAGATGCCTAGAGCTTCAGGTCAAAAAGATTACCTTTCTTTAATTAAAGGTTTGAATACAGAGTCCTCTGCTTTAACTTTTCCTGAAGGATTTACAGCAGGTGAATTAAATTTTGTAATTAACAAAGATGGCTTAATTCGTAAAAGACGATTAGGATTTGAAGAGCTAGTAACTCCTTTTGTTGTTACTGGTGGATTTGCTGCTGTAGAAAACGTGTTCTATTGGAGAGGCCCATCTTTAGTATGCCTTACAGTTACAGACGACACCCCGCAAACAAAACTGCGTTTTCATGCAGTAGATGATGACTTTACATTTATAGCAGAACTTGCAATTTCTTCTGCTGTAGTAAAAACACAAATAGCTGAGACTACTAACTACCTTGTCATTACTACAGACCAAGGTACGAATCCTATTATGTGTGAGTACAAAGAACTTACAAAGGAAATTTTTGTTAGTAGTATTAAAGTAAATGTACGTGACTTTGAATTAGTGGATGATGGGTTAGAAATATCTGAGAATCCTTCTAGTCTTTCAAACAACCATAAATACAATCTATTTAATGCTGATTGGCATCTTACAAGAGCTGATGTGGAAGACAATAAAATAGAAAAACTAGTGACTACAGCTTTCAAAGATTACACAAATGCTGAGGCAGGAGAAGGAGGTAATGGTTACTATCCGAGTAATGCACAAGTAGCGTCTATTGGAGTTATTATAGATGAAACTGGTGATACAGTGTTCTCAGCTAAAGATGTTGAGGGAGCTAACTTTGGTAACAGTAAAGCAGGAAGAGGTCACTATGTTTATGATATTAATAATTTTGACAGAACTTCTAAGTTAAGTTCTCCCGAAGATGATGGTGCGCCAAGCACAACACTTGTCCCTATAGGTACTATAAACTTCGCAGGAACTCCTACATATAGTCCAGATGAGCCTGATGTTATAGACCCTACTGACCCTAACACTCCTTCTGGTGGTGGTGGTGTTCCTCCTTACAAGCCACCCTATGATGAATTTTTAGATCCAGAATAATGATATTAAAAGAAAGAGGAGGAGACTATGGCAGTAGATAACCCAAAAAAGAACTTTAAGAACCCTACTTCCTGTGCTAGTGCATTTGGGAGATTCTTTTACGCTGTAGACAGTATGGTGTACTTCACTCAAGTTTTAGAAACTGACAACGATGCAGGGAGATGTTACCAACAGAATGACCCTACTAGTAGTGAGTTCCCTGATTTATTAGATACAGATGGAGGAGTTATAGAGCTAGAAGATACTCAGCGCATTAAAGCTATGCAATCTTATAGTTCAGGTGTTCTTATTTTTGCTGGTAATGGTGTGTGGTATATCTACAACCCTGATGGAGGATTTAAAGCTACATCTTTTAATGTAGAAAAGATTACAGAAAGAGGAATAGATAGCTCTAAGAGTATTGTAGTAGCCGATAACAGTGTTTATTACTTTTCCAATAACGGTATTATGCAGTTGTCTGTAAATCAGTTTAAAGGTGTGGATGCTGTTGATATAACAGAAACAACAATCCGTTCTTACTACTTGTCTACTCTTGCAGGAGAAGGCGCACAAGGTGTGTATAATTCGGGTACAAAACAATGTGAGTGGTGGCTACCTAAGACACAGGGAGAAGGTTTAGTTCTAGATACTACTATAGGAGCATTCTATCCTCAGAAACAGTCTAGTGCCTCATACAAACTCCGTATGCCATTTACTATAGCTAATGCTTTGTACTACCCTAATTCTCTTCAGACTGATACTAATGTTACGTACTCCTTCTCTTCTAGAGGGAATCGTGTATTTAAAGATTTTGGTACAGACCAAAAAGCTTATCTTGTAACAGGATATGAAACACTTGGTAAGTTTTCTAATAAGAAAGCTGTGTCACAAGCTAAAGTATTTTTTAGAAAGACAGAAACAACTATAACAGGGTACGGTACAGATAGTTATGTATTTGATTACCCTAGTGGTTGCTTGTTTCAAGCTCGTTGGGACTTTGATAAGAGTGCAGCATACGGTAAGTACACAGGTGTATTAAATAACGTAGGAAGAGGTCAAGCTATGCAGTTATACAAGCCAATGCAAAGAGGCTTTATACCCGATGCTTATCCTTATGTATTTGATACAGGCGAGAGTCTTATTTCTAAGAAATTCAATATTCGTGGTAATGGGGATGCTGTTCAATTTGTATTTCAAGCCGAGCCAGAGAAAGATATGCAACTCTTAGGGTACTCCGTAGGTTATACCATGAGAGGTAGAATGTGATTAGTGAAATGATGGAGTTTGCAGAAGGTCAGACTATTTTACAGAAAGCTTTTTCTTTACAAGAAGCTGTGGAGGATATACCCGAAGATGAAAAACTTACAAAAGAAGATTTAGAGCCTATTCATTATTTTGCAGATGGTATGTACCTACGATCTTTGTTTATTCCTAAAGGAGTAGCTGTCGTAGGAGAGATGCATAAGTATTCTCATTTTACTATTCTAGCTGAAGGTACAAGTACGATAGTAAGTCAAGATGGTGAATTTAAAGCTGTAGCACCTTTCGTATTTACTTCTACACCTCACGCTAAAAGATGTGTATATGCTGATACAGATTGTACTTGGATAACAGTACATCTTAATCTAGATAACTGCACTGATATAGAAGAAGTGGCAAACAGGCATATTATTACAGATAAAAAAGAACTATTGGAGATATTGAAATGAGCTTTGCAGCAATAGGTACGGCTTTAGGAACATCAGCTTTAGGTGGTGCTCTTGCTACAGCATCAGTAGCAGGAGCTGTTGGGTCTATATATTCTGGGGAGAAGGCGCGTTCTGCTCAAAAGAAAGCTTCTCGTAACCAAGAGGGTGTGAGGAGAGCGCAGCAAGCTAGAGAGCAAATGGCAGCAGTACGTCAACAGCGTATAGCTCAAGCACAGATAGTTCAAGGAGCAGCTACGGGAGGGACATTACAGAGTAGTGCAGCTCAAGGTGGGTACAGTTCCGTAGGCTCGCTTACAGCGGGAAATCTACAATTCTCAAATCAAATGGATTTCTTTCAAAGTCGTATAGCACAGAATATGAGTAAAGCTAATCAATATGCAGGGCAAGCTTCTATGTTTGGTTCTGTAGCTAACTTGGCAATGATGGGAGCAAACATGGGGTCAACTGATACATCTCCAGCTACTCCCGCAGCAGCATCAGGTAACGGATACGGTGTGCAAGGAGGGATGAGTGGGGCTAATTCAAGTCATGTTGTTAGTGGGGCTTTCTCTAACCCACTTCCCCCTTCACCTTTTAGAGGGTAATGTAAATGATAATTCAACCAGAAACTTCTCGTAAAATAATAAGTCCTATGGAAGAAGTAGAAGAGTCGGCTTTGCCTTCTGAATCTTTTGTTGCTCAAGCAAAAATAGTAATAGAAAGCAGTGGGGCTGAAAAAGATGTAATGGACTATGAGTTGGAAACTCTTAAAATACAAAATATTAATCAGATAAGAAACAATGCTCAATTAATTAACAGTCAAAAAGCTACTGAAAATTTTACTGCTTTACTTCAACAAAATACAAGTCCTGATTTTGTAGCTACATCTTTAAAAGTTCTTTCTGAAAAACAAGAAAGAAACAAAACTGCCTTAGAAGAAGAGGTAATAAATGTTTTAAGTCAACAGTCTTTTAAAAACCCTGTTCAAAGGTATATTAATGAAAATGACAGGGGTTTTATACAGAACTTAAACGAAGTTACTAAAAAAGAACTGGCTGTTTATAATAAAATTGAAGAAATACGATCTAAAGGGGATGGCTATGATACAGGTTTAAACTTCCTTACTGATCTTACTTTTCTTGGTTTTATTCAACGGACGCTAGGATTTGGTTTGACGGACTATTCAAATGAACTTCGTTCTTTAGCAACTCGACTTGAAAATGCTAATTCGGAAGATGCTGTACAAATATTAGACGAAAGCGAAAAACTAATAAAAGCTACTCAAATACTAGGAGATAATCCTCGTTATGTAGAAGCCGAGTTTGGTGAAGCTTTTACAGGAAGCATACAAAGCCAAAGACTTGCTTCTATATTTAATGCTATAGATTTTGTAGATACAGCTTTTATTGCTGGAGGTGTTTTAAAAGGTGTTACTATTTTACCAAAGCGTGGCTTAAATAAAGCGGCTTTGGATTTAGGAGATACGGATACGGTAGCTAAGGATATTGTTAATTCTAAAAATAAAATAGTCAACAACCCAGTAGATGGAGTAGGTTTAGCAAGTGGATTAAAAACTCAATTAGACGAATCAGATGGTCTTTCTGCTGCTGTTAGAAAAGAATATGAAGTTAATCAAAGAGTTCTTAATTCTACGTTAGATAAGTTTTCTGGTATGGATTACAGTGAAGTTCAGGCTTTAGATATAGTAGATAATCTAAAAGATAGACTTAAAAAAGAATTTTCTAATGGCTCTATAACAGATATGAAATTAAGAAGTGATGGTCAAGTAGACATTACTTTATTATCTGCAAGTGGGAATGCTTATAAAACTGAAAGAGGGGCAAAAACATCTTTAACTAAAAGGGGTTTAACAGGGGAAGTTTTTCAAATGAACTCTGGGGGTTGGGCTACTAAAGTTAATGTCCCTGCACTTGATGCTCAGATTGCAAGCTTATCTACGAAAGGTATAACAGCTTTAACTCGTTTTTTACGTAGACCCGAAGCATGGGTAGACGATCAACTTCTTGTTCAAGGACAGATAGCAGAAGGAGCTTTAGGTCAAATAACTTTAGCAGGGCAATCAGTATTTGACAATACACTAGGAAAGTTAAATAAAAAACAAATTAATAACATGCTTCCTATTCTGGATTATCAAAGAGCTGTAGCTAAGGGAGAAACTAATTTAAAACCGGATTGGCTTACTCCTAAAGAAATAGATATTCAGTACAGAAGTCTTTATGGCAGACCTGTTACAGTTAAAGAAATGAATGCTTTTAATGGTTATCGACTTTTAAATGATTTCCAGTATGAACTTGATAATCGTATTTTATATAGCAAAAAGAAAGCCAAAGGATTTGGAACTTTAGATAAAGAAACTTTTGGTGTAGAAGAAATTAATGCCAAACTAGCTACTGATTTTACAAAAAACGATTACATATATTTAAATGATAAAGGAGTAACTCTTGATAAAACAAATTTACCAAAAGATTTTTTAAAAAAATATGATGTTGTAGAAGTAGATGATATTAATAGGCTTACCGACAGTAAAGGTTTTGCTGCTATTTCAAAAACACCAACACCTTATATAGCCGTTCCCAAAGGGAGTGTAGAAATAAAACCTCTTGATTCAAAGCAGTTAAAGTATTTATCAGGGGGTCGTGTAAGGTATGATGAAAGCACAGTTTTTTTAAAGCAAGCGAATGTCGGTAAATACGCCAATGGAAAGAATTATAGGAAAACAGACAGAACTCTTTTCTCTGCCTCTAGTTTTCCACAAGCCAAACGTGAAGCAGAAGCTATGAATAGTTTAAATTCTATTTTACGTAAAGGCGTGGATAATCCTGCTGTGAGAAAAGAAGCTGATGACTTTTTAAGTCAAAGACTTGTTTTAGGAACGGATAATCTTGAAGTGTATTTAGAAAAACTTACATCTAAAGGTTTTGACAAAAACGAAGATATTGTTCCTGTAAGAAACAGGGATATGATTAAAAGAGATGATTTATCATCTGAATTTATGGGGGATATGGATTTCCAACAAGTAGCTAATGGTAGGTTAAGTGCAAGAGGAGAAGATGTTGTAGAGCATGTAGACCCCGATAGTTCCACACTTTTAAATGCAGTAGCTTCCTTAAATCAAAACTTTGCTGCTGTAGCAAACAATGCAGCTTTTGGAGCATATAGAGACTATACTCTAAGTTATTTAGAAAGATACAGAAGGTTTTTAAAAATAAATCCAGACAGTCCTAGAATAGATTTATTAAATGCTGACATAAAAGAAGGTACTAATTTAACAAAAGCGCAGATTAATAGAATAAAAGGTGAGCAACAGTTTGCAAGGGAGGTTGTTGGGAAGAAAACTCCAGAAGAAATTGCAGCAGATAGAGATGTAGAAAAAGGAGTGGAATGGGCACTGGGTTCTAAAATGGGTGGTATTATTTGGGGGGATAAAGATAAGCTGACAGGAAAACTTAGCACTTCTTTAGGTCAAGATCCTATAGGAAAAATAAGAGGTTTAGTTTTTAATGCTAAACTTGGTTTGTTTTCTTTACCTGCTATGATGATACAAGCTATACATGCTCCTGCTATTGCGATGTTAGCTCCTAAGCATGGGTTTAAAGCTTTACTTACGTATCCAATCCTTCGTACAGCTCTCTTGTCTCGTGACCCTCAAGTTATAGCTGAGTTTGCTAAAAAAGCTGAGAAGTTGGGTTTAAAAGGGTATGGGGATTTAAATAAATTTTTCTATGGTTTTAAAGCCGCAGGTTTGGATAACTTTGGTTCTAATATGGTTTATGAGAATGCTGCTAGAGGAGATAATCTTCTAAAGACTCTCCCTACTAAAGTAGCAGAAAAAGGTAGAATCTTTTTTGAAGAAGGTGAATTAGTCCCTCGTATGACTGCTTATGCTACATCCGTAAGAGAGTGGATAGCTAATACTAATAACATCAACCCTAAAGGTTTAGACATAGATAATAAGGATGCACAAAAGTATATAATACAAAGAACGGGAACTCTTACACTTGGTTTGACCAGAGCAGATATACAACAAGGTTTAAAAGGGGGTCAAGGTTTAGGAGGAGGTTTAGTAAGTCTTTTAGGGCAATTTCAAAGTTATCCTATGAGAGCGTTAGATGCAATACTTTTTCCTAGTAAAGGTTTAACAGGAGCAGAAAGAGCTAGGTTAGCTGCTTCTTATCTTGTTTTATATGGAAGTGCAGGACTTCCTTTTATGGATATGCTCGCAGATAAAATAACAGAAAGTACAAGAGATGAGAGTAGTGATAAAGCTACATATAAGTTTTTATATAATGGGATTATTGATGGGTTTGTAATGGCTACTACAGGAGAGAATACGAATTTTGCTTCAAGAGGTGGTCTAGGAGATTGGGTTTACGAAATAATAAAGTCATTATCAGGGTCGGATAAAAGCTTTTTAGAAGTAATTGCAGGGCCAGCAGGTAGTACGGGTAGCGGTGCTGTAGATACATTAGTTCAATATGCTAAAGCATACAAAGCTGGTTTTAATCCTGATATGAACAGGTTAGGCACAAAGGCATTGCTAGACGTAGCTAAACAAGTAAGTAGTTTTAACAATGTGTATAGGGCTTGGTTTGCTTGGCAGACAGGTAAAATATACGATTCTAGAGGCAATCAGTTTATTGAGCTGAGTAATGCAGGAAATATATTGCAAATACTAGGTGTTCCTCCTCAAGCATATCAAGATATTGGAATGATATATGGCTCTAAAGAAAAAAGAAAACAAATTATTAAGTTAAATACAGAATTAATGCTAGAACTGCATAATGAATTTGCAAGGACGCAAGACTCCGCAGTAATAGAAAAAATAAATATGGTAGCTGCTGCAGTTGCACAAGATGGATTGAGTGATGAGGTTAATCCTGCTGTAGTTAGAGCGTTGAAAGGCAGCACTACACATAATAGACTTATACAAGAAAGTCTAGGACAAAAACAAGTTGGAGAAAAAGGAGCTGTTCCTTTGGAAATTGAGGTGTTAAATGACTGAGTTTACAAGAGATATAAAACCTATTAACTATAAGGCTGCTCCACAATTTGAAGCCCCTAGTAAGAGTTTAGGTACGGACATAGTGAATGCTGCTGCTACGGGTTTTGAGATTTATTCTCAGTACAAAAACAAACAAAAAGAAGCTAATGTAAATAATATGTTGCAGTCTTTAGGGGATATGGAGGTAGAACTTTACAGTAATGGATTAGGGGAGCGAGATGTATTACGTAAATTAGATTCAAGGATAAAAGAATTATCTCAGGACGCTGATTCTCAAACTTACTTGAGAGCTAGGCTTACACAGCAAAGAGGGGCTTCTGTACGAAATCAAATTGTCCAACAAGAACAAAATGAGGATTTGCAAAGAGAACAAGGCATCGAGAAAGACTTCCAAGTAGCTATCTCTAACATGCCAGATTTTTATGGGACTTTGAAGCGTAATCCTGATGGAACAGTGGATGAGTCTGAAAAGATAAATATTATAGAGAAATTTGGGGAAAGGCAAGTTCGTTTAAAAGAAGCTCAGAGACTAAATGCTATGGGGCAAGCAAAGTTAGTGGAGGGGGCGGGAGAGGCATCTCAAGGTGCTTTAGAAATTTCTAGTTCAATTGGTACAAGAGTGGATGAATCTTTTGTTAATTTAGCAAACAATTACATAACTACTGTAGATAATATGGATGTGCAAAGCACAGATACTGCTAGTATCCTTCAAGAGACTAGTGCTAATTTTAGAAATATGATGGGTGTTGTTTCTCAGCAAGTAGAATCAGAATTTAACTCTGCTTTCATGGCAACAACGGATGAAACTGCTAGAAATATACTTAGAGAAAACAAAGAAGCAACTCTTTCACAGATTGAAAAAATTAAAAATAATCTTTCTTCTGATGACATAGATGTAGCTAAAAAGTTAGCTGCACAGGCAGCGTTAATACAAAATGGATTAAAATTATCGGGTTTAAAAAATTTTGGTCTCACAGCTATGTTTGAAGAAGTTGCATCGGGTAGTGGTAGGTTTGTAACAGAAGCTTTAATAAATAAAAGACCTGAATTATTTACGGCAGTTGAACAACAGACTGCTATGGGTTTAGGAAATTTATTATCTCAAGATCAAACAACAATGCAGTTTGGTAAAGATGTTCTTAATTACATGGATACAGGGGATACTTCTAAAGCTAGTGACCTTGTACTTGCAACTTTTTATGATGCGGCTAAGAAGATTTTAAACTCAGGTGTAGTAAAAGATTTATCGGCTGCTGAATTGGAAAAGGTGAGTGGGGGTCTAATTGGAATATTAGCTGAAGCTGCTGCTACAGACGACCCTGCACAAATTAAAGAGGCTACTAAACTTCTAAACTCCGATAACTTTAATAGTTTCTTCGATCAACTCCCTGAAGAAAGAAAGTCTTCTTTAGGGAGGTTTGTAAGCAGTTATAATCAAGACATTCTTATAGATAGGACAGATGGGATACTGAAGAAACTAGAAGGGTATAAAGATATTGCTGATATTGAGTATGATGCAGTTGCAGGTGAATTTAAGATTGGTCGTGTTATACCTGAACGTTCTACTTCTGGTTTAGGTGTGGGTTTTACTAAACAGTACCAACTCAAAAAAGTTATTCAGGATGCTAATACATCTATCAATCAAATTAAAAATATGTCTCAATACGATCCAACAACACAAGATGGTAAAGTGTTAGTGGATAGTGCTTTAGATAGATACCTTCCAGAAAATATTAAAGTGACAGGAGAGTTAACTCCTTATGTCGCAGAGAAAAGAGAAGGTTTAAATGGATCTTCAGCGAAAAAAATAGAAAATAAAGCGGTATTAAAACAGTATCAAGATCAAATTGCTGAACTACAAAAGATTATTGTTACTGGAGGGGGTTCTGCACAAACTGCTGTAAATCCTTCTGTGGAAAGTTTTACGAATGAAAAACAGGATTACAATTTGATGGCTTCAGAGTTAGGAGTTGACTTATCTCCTTATGAGGATGGGGATTACGAATTAACTAACGGAAAAATTATTACCTTGAAAAATGGTAAAGTAATAGGAGATAAATAATGATAGGCGAATTAAAGGGTATATTTGCTGGTATGAAACCCGTTATAAATAAGGTTAGTGGGGCAGTGGATAATGTATCGAACTTTGCTGGGAAGGTGACAGATGCCGTTACTAGCAGTGCAGGACAATCCTATGTAAGACAGTTCTTTGACTCAGGTATATGGGATGAGGGGATGTTTAATGAAAATGAAAGTACAGCTCTTAGTGACATTGTGAAAAAGCAAGTCTCTAAAAATAAATCGAGTATATCTTATAGGGACTACGATAGAGAGGGAGGTAAAGGCATTGGGTACGGGATGGGTATACCTGACTTATCAGACCCTCGTAAAAGCCTTAAAATGACTTTAGGGAAAGGGAGTATTGTTAGAGACGGGAGTGGCAATGTAATGGTTGTAGATGAATATGATTTTGCTGGAGGAGGAAATCTTAAAAAATTACCTCTTGGTGAAAAAGTGCAAGCACTCATAGATGCTGTAACTAATCCTGATATAAGCAAGTACGGAATTGCACATTTATTTGCGGAGGCGTTTGGATCAACAGAGGGGGAGGGAGCATCAGTAAGAGCAAAAGTAGGCACTGCTGAAACTTTAGGGTTATCTATAGAGCAGCTAAATAAACTTCCAACGCTAGAAGAATACGAGTCTAAGAACAAAGGTAGAATAAAGCAGAGGAAAGCAAAGGCTGCTGAAACAGTAGAACCTATTAAAGAAACTGCTGTAGCACAAGAGCCAGAGCCTATTAAAGAGACTGCTACTTTGAAGGTTAAGTCTGGAGATTCTTTAAGTCAGATAGCTAAAGATAACAATACAACAGTTGAAGCATTAGCAGAGTTAAATGGAATTGAAGATGTTAATAAAATCTACATAGGACAAGAGCTTGTTTTAAATTAGTAAGGATGCGTAGTTAATATCTATATAATTACTTATGGATTATCTTTATAAAGTACTGGATATTTGAAAAGCTGTCAAGCATAAATGCGATGAACGGTCTATATTATACGATGAATGACATATTAAGAGGAAATTATGCCAAAGAAAGGGGAAACATCATCTACTGCATCTGCGAGAAGTAAGCAACAGAGAGCTTATAATTCTACAGATAAAGCCAAGAAAGAACGTGCAGCTAGGAACAAAGCTCGTAACCAAGCTATAAAGAAAGGTAAGGTTTCTAAAGGTGATGGTAAGGATATAGACCACAAGAAGCCTCTACGTAACGGTGGCAGTAAAGAAGAAAGTAATACTAGGGTACGTTCTAAGACTGCTAACAGAGCAGACAACGGGAGCTACGCTGGAATGAAGCGTAAAGGCAAGAGGAAGTAACATGTCAGATAAAGATTCTAGATTAAGTAGAGCAGGAGTATCAGGTTTCAATAAGCCTAAGAAGACTCCTAGTCATCCTACTAAGAGCCATGTAGTTGTAGCAAAGGTCGGAGATAAAATTAAGACTATCCGATTTGGAGAGCAAGGTGCATCTACAGCAGGAAAGGCTAAGGCTGGTGAAGGAGATAAGATGAAAGCTAAACGCAAATCATTTAAAGCCCGTCATGCCAAGAATATAGCTAAAGGCAAGATGAGTGCAGCTTATTGGGCTAATAAAACTAAATGGTAATGGGAAGTATTATGACAACAAATAGTAGTTTACATAAAGGTACATATAAGAAAGGGGTTCTAAAATGAAGGCTTTAATGGATTGTATGTATGAGTGGTTTTACAAAAAGATTGGGGGTAGGGTATTCATAGACCTAGACCCGATTGCAAATGCTTATTATGAGATTGCAGAGCCTATTGCATTTACTGGGGATTTTGAGATTGAGGTGGATTTTGCTAGTAATACAGTTGCTCGACAAATGATTTTGGCTGGCACTATTGACACAATAGAGGTAAATGGTGCGTCACAGTTAGAGTATAGTATTGGAGGGGCTACAAGGGCTGTAGCACTAACAACGCCATTTGACGGAAAACTACACAATATAAAAATAACTAGAGTTGCATCCAACGAGTTTTTATCCTATGACGGGGTCCAAATTTCAACATCTCCCATTAATACAAATTCAGCGGGCGGCCTTTCTCGCGTGGGAAGCACTATTGCAGCCTCTAACTTCTTCGAAGGCATAATAGCCAACGCCAAATTCACAGACAAATCAGGCGCTAGCGATGTTGTAACAACGTTTAGACTCGACAACAGCCCAGCCGCTGCGAATTACACGTACAGCACAGAGCTACTCGAAAACAATACTTTCCCAGATAACGCTAACGCTCGGCAGTATCTTGTCTCAAGTAAGGGTTGGATTATTACTGATGGAGGTGCAGCATGATAACTAAATTAGCAGGGTATTATTCAATCGGTGGCAACCCAGTTGCAGTCAGTGAAGGGTTGGAAGTCTCTTTTTCAGATGATAAAGAACTAATTATATACACAACAGAAGCAGAGTTCTTAGAAGCATTTCCAGAGCCAGAGCCAGAAGAATTAGAGGGTGATATATAATGTCATTTATATTTAAAATAACTACTACAACATCACCGCAGACATTCACCATACCATGCCACTTCTATGGCGCATTTAACGCAACAGTTGACTACGGTGACGGGACGGGTTCACAAACTGTCA
>Ga0209119_1000996_pt1 | contig 28712 bp, 29 predicted proteins | sample COG_03_FD_184747 | JGI IMG/M metagenome (GOLD analysis project Ga0209119, IMG submission 184747) | Pelagic Microbial community sample from North Sea - COGITO 998_met_03 (SPAdes) (version 2) | ecosystem: Environmental > Aquatic > Marine > Neritic zone/Coastal water | place: Helgoland, sampling...
AAAGAACTTTACGGGTAGAAGTTATTGCGAAGAAAAAGGAATAGAAATCTATTACAACTCTAGAGATCACCGGTTCTCTTCTAGTGGACTCAGAAAACAGGTGAAAAAAATAGAAGATAAATAAAAGGGACTACCGGTGGTAGTCGAGAAAAAATAAGTTATGAAAGTAGGAATTACCTTTTCAACCTTTGATCTTTTTCATGCTGGGCATGTGAAGATGCTGGAAGAAGCAAAACGACAGTGTGACTATTTAATTGTTGGATTGCAATTAGATCCATCGATAGATCGCCCTGATAAAAACGGACCTTCACAGTCGATAATAGAGCGGTATATCCAGCTTAAAGGATCTAAACATATAGATCAAATTATCCCTTACGTATCTGAACAAGATTTAGAAGATATTTTACGTTCTTTTAAACTAGATATTAGAATCATTGGTGTCGAGTACAAAGATAAAAACTATACTGGAAGAACCTATTGTGAAGAAAAGGGAATAGAAATCTATTACAACTCTAGAGATCACCGGTTCTCTTCTAGTAGACTCAGAAAACAGGTGAAAAAAATAGAAGATAAATAAAATGATTACCGTTGGTAGTCGAGAAAAAAGATAAACTAATATGGCATTAAATTTATAACTGAGAGACAAACGACTAAAGAAAATTATTGGCTAATGTGTATAAAGTTAGAAAATATAACAGATTATGATTCTTTTTAAAAACATACTAAAGACTCAAAAGTTATGACAAGACCTGCTATTACAACTAAAAATATATAATATTTTTTATTAAATAAAATGACAAAAATAAAATTAATAAATCTAGAATTAGAGGAAGATGTGTTTTTTCCAAAAAAAATTTTAATAGAGGGATTCAGTTATTTTATAATAAAAAAAAATGAAAATTATTTTCTAACATCTGACACCTGCCCACACATGGGAGGCACTATTGAGTTTGATGAAAATGAAGATTGTTTTTTATGTCCGATACATAATTGGAAGTTTAATAAATCATCAGGCGTATGCTCTAGCAGTTCACAAGACATGTCTTTAATAGAAGTTAATTTGACTAACGGATTACTTTGGGTGGATAGCTCTGAAATTAAAATTAAAAAATCGAACACAACAAATAAAACACTTACAACTCAGCAAATAAAACAACGAATAAAAATTAAATTAATATCTCATGCAACTTTAAACATTAGTCTTAAACGCGTTGAAATATTGGTTGATCCATGGATAGAGGGAGCTGCAATGTTAGGAGCTTGGCGTCAATATCCATTAACTGGTATTAAAGTAAAAGATTTAAGACCATACGCCATTGTTATAACTCATGAACATTCTGACCATTTTCATATTCCCACATTAGCTAAATTTAATAAACACATACCTATAATTATACCAAATTTTCCTAACAAAAGGATTCAAAGGTTTCTTAAGAAGTTGGGATTTGTAAATATTACTATTTTAAATTTTGAAGAAGAAATAAACATACATAAAAAAATTAAAATTAAATTTTTTAAACCTGTTAGTGTTTTTAATGATTCTATAGCATTATTTGATTTTGATGGTTACAAAATATTAAATCTAAATGACGCAGGTTTAAATCCAAATATTGCTGAGCAAGTTAAACCTGTAGATTTAATAACTTGTATTTTTTCTACAGGAGCTTCAGGTTATCCATTTACATGGCAGCATATTAGTGAGGAAGAAAAAATAAAAATTATGGAAAGAGCATGTAAAGGTAAGATCAAACTTTTAATAGAAGCTCTAAAATTATATGATGCAAATTACATAATCCCTTTTGCTTCACATTTTCGACTTTGGCAGCCAGAGCATAAATATTATTTAGAATCTATAATAACTAATAATATTGACGATATCTTAAATGGATTTATTAATAATAATATGCAAAACCAATTAATTGACATGATTCCTGGTGATAGTTGGAATACTGAGAATAATGAAATTACAAGAATATGGGAAGACAGAAAATTATTATATGACAACAAAAATATATTTAATAAAATAAAGTTGGATTTTAATGAAAATGGAGAGGAATTAAAAATTAACGAATATTGGCAAACATTTGAAAGAAGAGTCACGGAAAAAGATGTAAAAAACTATTTTATTTATCTTAATGATAGTCCTGATATTAAAAATTGTGAAAATATTAATGTGAATTTTCAATGTTGGAATGAAGGTCGTTCAAAACTAAAATTTGAATTCAATTTTGAAATATTTAATGGTGTCTTGAGTATTAATAAAAAAAATAAAATTAAAGCTGAGACAATTTATCGTTTAGAAATAACAGAAAATATCCTTGAGCCAATTATTAATGGTAATCTTTCTTGGGATGAAGCAAGAGTTGGTTACTGGATAAAATGGTGGAGAAATACAGAAAAAGTTAAAACAGGATTTTTGAAATTATTACAAGGACCATATGAGCAGAAAAAAAATGAGAAATTATCTATTTATTCTGGAAATATAAATTCGAGTATGTCAATTAGCAATATCATTGAAATTTATGGTGAAAAAGCTGAAGAAATTTTTGAAAATTACGGAATGTATTGTAGTGGATGTAATCTTTCCCCATGGGAAGATGTTATTTCAGGGGCTAAAAAACATGGGATTACAAAAGAGAATATTGATTTATTATTAGATGAAGTTAAACAGCTAAAAATTATAACTGTGGATAGTACTGGCGAACCATTGAAAAAATGAATGTTTTTGCGCTAAAAAATAGATTTTAAAAGATACTAATATGAATTTAGAAAAAGTAAAAATTGCAGTTATTGGTCAAGGCTATGTTGGTCTTCCTTTAGCTATTGAGTTTGGGAAAAAATATCCAACTTTAGGTTTTGATATCAATGTAACTAGAACTGATGAATTAAAAAAAGGAGTTGATCGTACAAATGAAGCTTCCCCAGAGCAATTAAGAGATGCTAAACAGCTTACTTTTAGTGCAAATATTAATGATATCAAAGGATGTAATATTTATATTGTAACAGTTCCAACACCTATTGACGAATTTAAAAGACCTGACTTAAATCCATTATTAGGTGCTTCTAAAATGCTTGCAGAGATTCTAAAAAAAGGAGATACTGTCATCTATGAGAGTACTGTATATCCTGGATGTACTGAAGAGATGTGTGTACCTTTGTTAGAGAAATCAAGTGGCTTAATTTTTAATACGGATTTTTACTGTGGATATTCGCCAGAGAGAATTGTTCCAGGAGATAAGGTAAACACCTTAACCACAATTAAAAAAGTAACATCAGGATCAACTCCAGAGATTACTAACTTTGTAGACGATTTATACAGTTCAATTATAACTGCAGGTACATTTAAGGCGGCTAGTATGAAAGTAGCAGAAGCTAGTAAGGCTATTGAAAATGCACAGCGTGATGTTAATATTTCATTTGTAAATGAATTAGCGTTAATATTTGACAGGGTGGGTATAGATACACAAGACGTACTAGATGCAGCTGGAACCAAGTGGAATTTTTTAAAATATAAACCAGGTCTTGTTGGGGGGCATTGTATCAGTGTAGACCCTTATTACTTAGCGTATAAAGCAGAAAGTCTTGGATATCACCCTGAAGTGATATTAAGCGGTAGACGTGTAAATGATAATATGAGCACCTTTGTAGCAAACAAGATGATCAAAATGCTAATCAAGGGAGGTAAACAAATAATGGGCTCAAAAATTTTAATTTTAGGAGTTACTTTTAAAGAAAATTGTCCGGATATACGTAACTCAAAAGTTGCTGATGTTCATAATGAATTAAAAGAATTTGGATTAATAGTAGATGTTTATGACTATGAAGCAAATTCAATTGAAGTAAAACAACAGTTTGGGATTAACCTCATTAATGAAATAAAAGAAAAATATGATGGGATATTATTAGCTGTTGCTCATAATAAATTTTCAATGATAAACATTGAATTTTTAAAGCAAGATTCTCAAAGTGTTGTTTATGATTTAAAAGGGTTTTTACCAAGAAATCAAGTTAATTCCAGATTATAAAAAAAATATGAAGATATTAGTTACAGGAGCGGCTAGATTTAGTGGGTTTCATAGCTGGAAATATTAAAGAAACAAATTGAAATATGATTAGAGAAATTAAAGAAGATTTAGTATCAATAATTACACCAACTTATAATTCTAATAAATTTTTGAGAGAGACTTTGGATTGTGTCATAGCTCAAACTTACAAAAATTGGGAGTTAATAATTACAGATGATGGTTCTACAGACAATACACTTTTAATTTTAGAAGAATATTCAAAAAAAGATAATCGAATAAAATTTTATACATCTAATTCTAATTTAGGATCAGGACTAGCTAGAAATAATTCAATTAAATTAGCTAAAGGAAGATTCATAGCTTTTATAGATTCCGATGATATTTGGTTGCCAAGTAAATTATTTAACCACATTGAATTTATGCAAGAAAATAATTTAACATTTTCTCATGCAAGTTATGGTTATATTGATCAGACTGGTGAAAAAATTAAAAACACTTTCAAAGTAAGTAACCGAAAAGTAGGCTATAAAGATTTATTAAAAAGAACTGAAATAAGTGTTTCAACAACTATATATGATCAATTTGCAATTGGAAAGTTTTATATGAGTTCCGATAGAAGAAGACAAGATTATTTTTTATGGCTTAGTATATTAAAAGCAGGTCATTACTCTTTAGGATATGATAAAGTTGATTCATTTTACAGATTACATGATGGTCAGGTAAAAAAAATTAATTTTAAATATTTAGCAGATCATTATAAGTTTTTAAGACAAAGACAAAATTTAAGTATTTTAGCTTCAACTTATTACCTAATATTGTATGTGTTTTCGTCAATTAAAAAATATTTTATATAAATTTAAGAAAGTTCACACAGATTAGTTTATTTGATATTTGACAGAGTGGGTATAGACACTCAAGATGTTCTTGACGACACATGTACTAAATGGAATTTTTTAAAATACAAACCAGGCCTTGTTGGGGGACACTGTATCAGTGTAGATCCCTATCATTTATTGAAAAGGCTATGGGTAAGAAAGCAATTAAAAAAATGTACCCAATGCAACAAGGAGATGTTCCTAGAACATTTGCTAATGTGGATGAATTAATTAAAGATTATAAATATTCTCCAAGTACAAATATTAAGACTGGTATTCAAAGTTTTGTAAAATGGTTTAAAGATTATAAAAAAACAAAATGAAAAAAATTTTAATCACAGGTGGAGCTGGATTTATTGGTTCTCATGTTATTAGACGATTTGTAAATAAATATCCAGATTATCACATCTATAATTTGGATGCTTTGACCTATGCGGGAAATTTAGAAAACCTAAAGGATATTGAGCCAAAAGAAAACTATACATTTTTACATGGGGATATTACAGATGAGGGGTATATCAATTCAATTTTTACAAAATACCGCTTTGATGATGTAATACATCTAGCTGCTGAATCTCATGTCGATCGTTCCATCAACCACCCTTTGGACTTTGCGAAGACCAATATACTTGGTACCATGATTTTACTCAATGCTTTTAAATCATTGTGGAAAGATAATTGGAGAAATAAGCGATTTTATCATGTCAGTACGGATGAGGTATACGGCTCTTTAGGTGAATCTGGTTTATTTAAAGAAACAACCACTTATGACCCTAATTCGCCTTATGCAGCTTCCAAGGCTAGCTCAGATCATTTTGTAAGAGCTTATGGAGAAACGTATGGTTTGCCTTATGTGATAACAAATTGCTCTAACAATTATGGACAACAGCAATTTCCTGAAAAGTTAATTCCTTTGTTTATCAATAACATTTTAAATGATAAAGAATTACCGGTATATGGCGATGGCAATTACACTAGAGATTGGTTGTATGTGATTGATCATGCCATTGCCATTGATTTGGTATTTCATAAAGGAGAAAATGACCAAACCTATAATATTGGTGGTTTTAATGAGTGGAAAAATATTGATTTAGTAAAACTACTGTGTCAGCAAATGGATGCTAAGTTGGGTAATAAGGTAGGAACTAGTGAAAAACTTATTACCTATGTAAAAGACCGTCCAGGTCATGATTTACGCTATGCTATTGACGCCTCAAAAATCAATAAAGAACTGGGTTGGAGCCCATCGGTAACTTTTGAGCAGGGGCTTTCAGAAACTATTGACTGGTATTTATTTAATGAAGAATGGCTTAAAAATGTTACTTCAGGAAATTATCAAAATTATTATAAATCTCAATACCTATAATAAATGAAAGGAATTATACTGGCAGGTGGGTCTGGAACTAGGCTATACCCTATCACAAAAGGAACTTCAAAGCAATTATTGCCCATCTATGATAAGCCAATGATTTACTACCCTTTATCTGTACTTATGTTGGCGGGCATAAAAGAAATACTTATTATATCAACCCCAGAAGATCTACCAAATTTTGAGCGCCTTTTAGGTAATGGTAATGAATTGGGTATTGCACTTTATTATAAAGAGCAACCCTCTCCAGATGGTTTGGCACAAGCCTTTATTATTGGAGAAGATTTTATTAGCAATGATGATGTTTGTTTGGTTCTTGGAGACAATATTTTTTACGGTCACGGCTTTACCGAATTACTTGTAAAATCACTCAAAAATGTACAAGAACAACAAAAAGCAACTGTTTTTGGGTATTATGTGAGTGATCCTGAGCGTTATGGAGTTGTAGATTTTAATTCTGCAGGAGAAGCACTGTCTATTGAAGAAAAACCAACACATCCAAAAAGTAATTATGCGGTAGTTGGTCTTTATTTTTACCCAAACTCTGTGGTAGAGATTGCAAAAAATATAAAACCTAGCCATAGAGGTGAGTTAGAGATAACAACAGTAAACCAAGAGTATTTAAATCGTGGTGATTTAAAAGTAGAGCTTATGGGTAGAGGCTATGCATGGCTAGATACCGGTACTCATGACTCACTAATTGACGCCTCAAATTATATCAGGACCATAGAGAGCCGCCAAGGTCTTAAAGTAGCTTGTCTAGAGGTGATTGCTTGTAAAATGGGATATATAAGTAAGCAACAACTTTTAAAACTTGCAGAGCCTCTCAAAAAGAATGGCTATGGCCAATATTTAATAGAAAGAGCAAAAGAAATCTAATGAAGTTTACAAGATTAGAAATACAAGATGTTATTTTGTGCGAGCCCCAAGTATTTGGAGATGATCGCGGCTATTTTGCTGAAACCTTTAGGCAAGACAAGTTAGACGATTTTTTAGGATTCAAAATAAATTTTTGCCAAGACAATGAGTCTAAATCGTCTTTTGGCGTATTAAGAGGCTTACACTATCAGTTAGCGCCACATGCACAAACCAAATTAGTACGGGTAATTCAAGGAAGCGTTTTAGACGTTGCTTTAGATATTCGTAAAGGATCATCGACCTTTGGAAAGCATGTGGCGGTTGAGCTCACCGCCAAAAATAAAAAACAACTTTTAGTGCCTAGAGGGTTTGCACATGGTTTTGTTGTACTCAGCAAAGAAGCAATTTTCGCCTACAAGGTAGATAATTATTACAGCCCAGAATGTGATTGCGGGATTGCCTTTGACGATACAGCATTAGCCATAGATTGGCAATTAAAAACAAGCGCCTTGCAATTATCTGTAAAAGATACTCACCAACCTTTGTTTAAAGATGCTACATACTTTAACCACTCAATTAACCTCTATGAATAATATCCTTGTTACAGGCGGTAACGGCCAGCTAGGCTCAGAGCTAGGAGAAATAGCCCCTAATTACAAAGATTACAATTTTTTATTTACAGATGTTAAAGACCTGGATATTACAAACCATCCTGCTGTATCAGCTTTTGTTGAGAGTAATAATATCAACGCTATTATAAACTGTGCGGCCTACACTGCCGTAGATAAAGCAGAGTCTGAGCCAGAACTCTGTGTTGCTATAAACCACTTAGCTGTTGCTAATTTTGCACAAATAGCAAAAGATAACAATATTAAACTTGTTCATATATCTACAGACTATGTATTTGATGGTACTAACCACAAACCTTATGTAGAGACAGATATCCCAAATCCACAATCTGTGTACGGTGTAACAAAATTGTCCGGGGAGCAAGCAATGCAGCAAATAAATCCGGCAAATTCTATTATTATACGTACTTCTTGGGTGTATTCAAAATTTGGAAATAATTTTGTAAAAACGATGCTACGTTTGACAGAGACTAGAGACGAAATTTCTGTGGTTGCAGATCAAATAGGTACACCTACCAGTGCTGCAGATTTAGCAGAGGTTATTTTAAATATCTTACCACAAGTTAGTAATGAAACTGTAGAATTGTTTCATTACTCAAACGAAGGGGTTTGTAGTTGGTATGATTTTACAAAGGTAGTTTTTGAAATTAAAGGGGTTTCTATTAACGTGAATCCAATTGAAAGTTCTCAATACCCAACTGCTGCGAAAAGACCATTTTATTCTGTATTAAATAAATCTAGAATAAAACAACTTTACAATATTAAAATACCACATTGGAGAAAATCACTAATTAAAATACTAAACTAAAAAGCAATGTTAAATTTAAATGGAAAATCAATTTTAATAACAGGAGGAACGGGGTCTTTTGGTAAAATGTTTACTAAATTAATATTAGAAAGAAATCCAGATGTCAAGCGTTTGGTTATTCTCTCTAGAGATGAACAAAAGCACTTTAATATGGCTATGGATTTTTCAGAAACCAAATATCCTGCAATGAGATATTTTATAGGAGATGTTCGTGATAAAGATCGTTTAGAAAGAGCTTTCGAAGGTATAGATATTGTAATTCATGCCGCTGCAATGAAACATGTTCATTTAGCTGAATACAATCCTTCTGAATGTATCAAAACAAATATTAATGGCGCAGAAAATGTTATTGCTGCTGCTATCAAATGTGGTGTGAAAGATGTTGTAGCACTATCAACAGATAAAGCTTGTGCCCCTATAAATTTGTATGGTGCAACAAAGCTTACTTCTGATAAGTTATTCATAGCAGCTAACAATATTAAAGGGTCTAGAGATATTAAGTTCTCAGTAGTACGATATGGAAATGTAATGGGATCTAATGGTTCAGTTATGCCATTTTTCTTAAAGAAAAGAAAAGATGGAGTACTACCAATAACAGATAAAAAAATGACACGTTTTAATATTTCTCTCCAAGATGGTTGTCAGATGGTATTTGATGCTATTGAAAAATCTTGGGGTGGTGAGTTATTTGTTCCAAAAATACCATCTTATAAAATTGTTGATGTTGCAAGTGCTATAGGGCCAGATTGTATTCAAGAAGTAGTAGGGATAAGACCTGGCGAGAAACTGCACGAAGAAATGATAACTGTATCAGATGCTCTAAATACGTATGACATTGGTAAATATTACGCAATTTTACCACAAAAAACCATTTTTAACAGAGACAAGTTTATCGAACATTTTAAGGCACGACTAGTAGATCCTAATTTTTCTTATAACTCTGGAGATAATAAAGATTGGGAAACGATAGAATCTTTAAGAGAATTAGTTAAAATCCATGTAGATCCTAATTTTAAAGCATAATGAAAAAAATACCTTACGGGAGACAAAATATAGATCAAAATGATATTGACGCGGTTATTTTAACTCTTCAATCTGACTACCTAACACAAGGTCCTAAGGTTAAGGAATTTGAATTAAAATTTGCTGAATATGTTGGGGCTAACTATGCCGTAGCTGTTAGCAATGCTACTGCTGGTTTGCACTTATCTGTCCTTGCCTTGGATCTTAAAAAAGGAGATAGGGTAATTACAACCTCTATAACTTTTGCAGCTTCAGCAAACTGTATTCGCTATGCTGGTGCAGAGGTTTGGTTTGCAGATATTGATCCAAATACGTATTTGTTGGATATTAACTCTTTAAAAGAATTGATTGAATCCAAACCAAAAGGATTTTTTAAAGGAATTATTCCAGTTGATTTTGCAGGACTTCCGGTTAATATGGAAGATTTTAGAACTTTGGCAGAGGCTCATAATCTTTGGATAATAGAAGATGCTTGTCATGCACCTGGTGGGTATTTTATTGATAGTAAAAAAGATCAAAACTTTTGTGGAAATGGCAGATATGCTGATATTGGAGTTTTTTCATTTCATCCTGTAAAGCATATAGCTTGTGGAGAGGGTGGAATGCTTACCACAAACTCTAAAGAATTGTACGAAAAGTTGGTGTTACTGAGAACTCATGGAATTACCAAAGAGAATATGGAAGAAAACCATGGGAACTGGTATTATGAAATGATAGCACTTGGTTTTAATTATAGATTAACAGATTTTCAATCTGCATTAGGAATTACTCAATTAGCAAAAAATAATAAAGGAGTAGAGCGAAGAAATGAAATTTCCTTGGCTTATAAAAAAGCATTTGAAGGAAAAATAAAATTTCAAGACCTGCCTACCGGTTCTTATAATGCACATCATCTCTTCATTATAGAGGTTACAAATAGAAAAGAACTGTATGATTTCCTTCACTCTAAAGGGATATTAGTACAAATCCATTACGTGCCAGTTCATACTATGCCGTATTATAAAAACATTGGTTATGAAGGTTCAGATTTAATTAATGCAGAAAACTACTATGCAAATTGTATTAGTTTGCCAATGTATCCAACGCTTTCAAATGAAGAGCAAAGTTACGTGATAAATAAAGTTTTAAAATTTATCTCAAAATGAATAGTAAATTAATTTTAGGAACTGTTCAGTTTGGTTTAGAATATGGTATAAATAATACTAAAGGAAAGCCTTCAAAAGAAAACATTAAATCAATTCTTGATTCTGCATATAATCGTGGTATTCAATTATTGGATACAGCAGAAGCTTATGGAGACTCACAAAATAAAATAGGAGAATATCATAACAACTCAACAAATAAATTTAATGTAATTACAAAGTTTAGCCCGACCAAAAAAGGGTTCTCATTAAATATTATTGAAAGAGCGTACAACAATTTAAAAATTCTAAATGTTGATAAATTATATTGTTATATGTTTCATTCTTATATTGACTTTAATAATTACTTTGAAAAATATCGTGAAGATTTACTAATTTTAAAAAGAGATGGAATAATTAATAATATAGGAGTTTCATTATATTCAAATGATGAATTTGAAAGTGTATTAGAATTTAATGAAATTACTTTAATCCAACTTCCATTTAATTTATTAGATAATAAAAATAAAAGAGGAAATATCTTAAAAAAAGCAAAAGCAAAAGGAATTGAAATCCATACTAGATCTGTTTTTTTACAAGGATTGTTTTTTAAGAATACGAGTGAGCTTACAATTAAAATTAAACCATTAAGACCATACTTGAACTCATTAAATGATTTGTGTGATGAAGATTATAAAATGAATGATTTAGCATTAAATTATGTTTGTAATCAAAAGAATATTGATAAGGTTTTGATCGGAGTTGATAATGTTCATCAGTTAGAATCAAACATTCTTTCAGAAAAAAAAAAAATTGGAAAAGAGTTAATCAAAAACATTGAGGCTATTAATGTTAAAGAAACAAAAATATTAAATCCGTCAAACTGGTAATACATGTTAAGAATAGGTATAATAGGATTAAGTGAAGGTAATGGTCATCCATATTCTTGGAGTGCTATTTTTAATGGTTTTGATAAAACAAAAGAGTGCCCTTTTGAGATAATTCCGGAATATCTTGGTAGACAAAGTTTTCCAAAAGATTTTTTATCAAATTTAGGAAAGGTAACTCATATTTATACTCAAGACAGAAATATATCAGAAAAAGTTGCTGAATTTGCTCGTATAGAAAATATTGTGGATTGTCCTGAAGAAATGATAAATAATATTGATGTAGTTTTGTTAGCAAGAGATGATGCTGAAAACCACTATGAAATGGCTTTACCATTTCTTAAATCTGGCATTCCAGTTTTTATAGATAAACCATTTGCTTTAAATCTTGAAGATGCGAATAAAATGTTAGAAGAACAACACTATGACTCCCAGATTTTCACATGCTCTTCTCTTCGTTTTGCTAAAGAATTGCTCTTAACAAGCGATGAGTTTAAATTTACTGGAAATATTCATACAGTAAAGGCCTCTATTATGAAAAAGTGGAGTACATATTCTATTCATCTTTTAGAACCTATGATAGTCAACCTGCCAAATAGAGGACGTTTAATTAAAGTCACAAGAGTTGAAAATTCAGTACACCATGTGGTTAATGTTTCCTGGGAAAATACTGAAGCTATATTAACAGTCACAGGTGATCAAGATGTTCCTTTAGAGTTTAATTATCTCGGTGCAAATGGAGAAATTAAAAAAATATTTTCTGATACTTTTTCATGCTTTAAGAGCTCATTGCAAGCGTTTGTTGATCAAATAAATAATCAAAAAATATTAATTAATCGGCATGAAACTTTAGAGCTTGTAAATATTATTGAAAAAGGAATATAATGAAAATTTTAATTATAGGATTAGGTTCCATAGGCCAGAAACACCTTAAAATATTAGCTAATTATGACAATGTTGAAATCGCAGCTTTAAGAAGTTCAAAAGGAGTTTTAAAGAATAGTACTTGTGAAATTAACTTTTTTAAATTGGAGGATGCTCTTTTATTTAACCCTGATGGAGTTATTATTTCAAATCCTACTTCTTTACATGTAAATACTGCGCTACCCTTTTTAAAATTAGGATGTAAAGTTCTTATTGAAAAACCAATTGATGATTTGGTTGAGAAAACATTGATTTTAGAGCCTTATTCAGCACTCATTCGAGTAGCATATTGTATGCGGTTTAATCCAATAATGAAATTTTTAAGAAACAAATTTAAAGATGAGAAACCTTTTAAAGTTGGTTTCAAACGTTCCTTTTATTTACCAAAATGGCATCCTTATGCAGATTACAGGTTGGAATATACAGCTAATAAAAAAATGGGAGGTGGAGTTATTCGTACTTTAAGCCATGAATTAGATTTAGCCATTCATTGGTTTGGAAAGCCTGAATCTATCGTTGGTTTAACTGATAAAGTTTCTTTTCTTGAAATTGATACGGATGATTATGCTTTTTTTACTCTAAAAACAAAACAACAAGCTCGTGTTAATTTTGAATTAGATTTTTTTTCACCTACTAATATTTACAATGGGGAAGCGTTTACCAAGAAAGGTATGTATAATTGGAATTTAAATGAAGTTAGGTTTATGTCATATGATAATTCAGAATTTTCAACACTTATTTCTAATGATAATTCGATAAATGAGATGTATGAAAGCCAATTAAAAGATTTTTTAACTTTTGTAGAAGATGATAAAAGTATGAATTGTAATTATGCAGATGCAGTGTTAATCTTAAAATTAATAAAGGACATAGATGAGTAAAGTTGTAGCCATTATTCCTGCAAGAGGTGGATCAAAACGTGTGCCTGGAAAAAATATTTTAGATTTTTGTGGAAAGCCGATGATTGCTTGGTCTATCGAGGCAGCTCAAAAATCAAAATTATTTGATGCTATTGTTGTGTCAACTGATAATGAGGAAATTGCCAAAGTTGCTATTAAATATGGTGCATTAGTTCCATCTCTTCGAAAAATAGCTGCAGACGATCTATCACCAGTTAGTGAAGCAACGATACATACTATAGAGCAGTTAGAGTCACAAGGGTTATATTTTGATGTTGTTGTCCAGTTATTTGCAGTATGTCCATTAAGGAACGCAGAAGATATAAAAAAAGCATATTCTTTTTTTTTAAACCAAAAAACCTCCTTTTTAATTTCTTGTTTTAAATATGTATGGATGAATCCTTGGTGGGCAGTTAAATTAGACGAACATCATAAACCAAAAAGAATATTTGAAGATACATTAATTCGTTCACAAGATTTACCAGAATTATTTTGCCCTACTGGAGCGGTATGGATAGCAAATATAAAAAGCTTGAAGAGATCTAATACATTTTATGGACAAGATCATGTTTTTTGGGAAATGGATTGGGAAAGGGCGTTAGACATTGATTCATATGAAGATATCGAACTTGGAAAAAAACTGTTTATAAAATGAGTTTTACTGAAAAATATAAGATTTTATCTAAAAATAAGTTTGGCAATGGAAAATTTTCTATCGTACCGTTAAGATCTTCTGACCGTTATAAAATAATGAAATGGAGAAATGAACAAATCTTTCATTTAAGACAACAAAAACCTTTATCTAAAGAAGATCAGGATAATTATTTTGATAATATTATTTCAAAAATATTTTCACAGAATCATCCAAGTCAAATATTATTTTCTTATTTATTTGAAGAAAAATGTATTGGATACGGAGGCTTGGTTCATATTAATTGGATAGATAAAAATGCAGAATTATCATTTATTATGGATACAGAAACTGAAAAAGATTTTTTTTCATTTCATTGGCAAAATTTTATAAATAATATTGAAAAAGTAGCATTTGAAGAGTTAAAACTTCATAAAATTTATGTTTATGCGTTTAACTTGAGACCACAACTATACGATGCCATCGAAGAAGTTGGTTTTGTTAAAGAGGCTGAATTAAAAGAACATTGTTATGTGAATAACGAATTTAAATCTGTTATTATCCATTCTAAAATATCACCACCATGCGTTTAGGTATATTAGCTAGTGGCGATTTGGGTGAGAATATGTTAATGAAAATCATCTTAAATTATCAAATTGATTTTATAGCCACTGATCAAAAATCTACAAATATTATATTATTTTCGAATAAAAATGGAATAAGACATTTTGTTGGAAATCCAAGAAATAACAAACTAATTGATAAACTCAAAGTATTTAATTGTGATGTTCTAATTAGTATCAATTATTTATTTCTAATCGATCAAAATATAATAAACATACCAAAAATTTTAGCGTTTAATATTCACGGGTCATTACTTCCAAAATATAGGGGTAGAACTCCACATGTATGGGCTATTATAAATAATGAAAAATTAACGGGAATAACAGCGCATGTAATTGATAAGGGATGCGATACAGGACCAATAATAGGTCAAGTTAAAATTGATATTGACCAAAGAGATACAGGAGGAGATTTATTAACTAAATTTAATGTAGAATATCCAAAGCTAATTTTTGATACATTAGAGAAAATTAGAAACAATACTCTCTCATACACAGAACAAGTTCATCAATTTTCATCTTTCTTTGGAAAAAGAACTCCGTCTGATGGTCTAATCAATTGGCATTGGTATAAAGAAAGAATTTTTAATTGGGTTAGAGCTCAATCATCTCCTTATCCAGGGGCATTCTCATTTTATGAAAATGAAAAAATTATTATTGATGAAATTATTTATGAAAATATAGGTTTTCATCAAGATGATGAAAATGGTTTAATAATTCGTGTAGAAAACAATATGCCATTCATTAAAACTCCGAATGGAATAGTTAAAATAACAAAAATTAGAAATCTAAAATCAATCCAATTCCTTAAATTAAAAAAATTTATATGAAAAAAAAGGTTTTTATAATAGCTGAATTATCTGCAAATCATAATGGTTCATTAGAAACTGCATTAGAAACAATAAAAGCAGCTAAAAGATCAGGGGCAGATGCTATTAAACTACAAACTTATACAGCAGATACTTTGACTATAGATTCAAAAAAAAATGATTTTATTATAAAAGGTGGCACCATCTGGGATGGTGCATCATTACATGAACTATACAGTAAAGCTTTTACTCCTTGGGAATGGCATTCGAAACTTTTTGAGGAAGCAGAAAATCAAGGATTGATATGCTTTTCATCTCCTTTTGACAAAGCAGCAGTTGATTTTTTAGAATCGTTTGAAGTGCCATACTATAAAATTGCATCTTTTGAAATCACTGATATTGCATTAATAAAATATACTGCTAGTAAAGGAAAACCCATTATATTATCAACCGGAGTTGCTACATACGACGATATAGCATTAGCAGTTAATACATGTAGAGAAGTTGGGAATAACGATATAACAATACTAAAATGCACATCATCATATCCTGCACCAATTGAAGAAGCTAATATGGTAATGATGCAAAAATTCGCAAACGATTTTGGAGTAAAAGTTGGACTATCAGATCATACTCTAGGAATTATACTCCCGGTTGTGGCTGTAGTTTTAGGAGCTACAGTGATTGAAAAACATTTCATATTAGATAAATCTATTGGAGGCCCAGATGCATCATTTTCCTTAGATGAAAATGAGTTTAAATTAATGGTTGATTCAGTAAGAGCTGCTGAAAAATCAATTGGAAAAATTAGTTATGAATTAACTAAAAAGCAACTTTCAGGCAAACAATTTTCTAGAAGCTTATACATTGCACAAAATGTAAAAAAAGGAGAGTTAATTACTAGTGATAATATCAGATCTGTAAGGCCAGGGTATGGACTTCATCCAAAGTATCTAAATGATGTTTTAGGCAAAAAATTTAATGCCAATTTTGAAAAAGGAGATAGATTAGAATTTAACAAAATCAAATAAAATATGAAAGTTTATTATATAAAATCATCATGTGTAGTAATTGAATCAAAAGGTGTTAAAATTATGTCTGACCCTTGGTTAGTTGATGGAGAGTATTATGGTTCATGGTCTCATTATCCTAAATTAAATTTTGATAAAAAGTTTTTTGATTCGATTGACTATATTTATATATCTCATATCCATCCAGATCATTTTAGTAGAAAAAGTTTTTCACTATTAAATAAAGAGATCCCAGTTTTAATACACAAGTATTCTAGTCCGTTTCTAAAATTAAATATAGAACGTCTTGGTTTTAAAGTTACCGAACTAGAACACAATACAAAAACACATTTAAAAAATGATGTAAGTATTGATATTCTTGCTGCAGATAATTGCAACCCAGTATTATGTTCAAAATTTATGGGTTGTGGTATCGTTGAAACAGATTATAAGTTTACTCAGATAGATTCACTAGCTGTTATTTCTGATGAATGCAATTCTGTACTTAATTTAAATGATTGTCCAATTGGCTTGGCAAAGGAAGCTGTTGAAGTTGTAAAAAGTAAGTATAAGAACATTGATTTATTGCTAGTAGGTTATGCCGGAGCAGGGCCTTATCCCCAATGTTTTGAAATGACTGACTCTGATAGAAAATTAGCAGAAGAATCAAAAAAGAAACAATTCCTATCTCAAGGAGAACAATATATTCAATTAGTTAATCCTAAATTTTATATGCCTTTTGCAGGAACATATAATTTATCTGGAAATTTATCTAAATTAAATGATAATAGAGGAGTTCCAGAGCTGGAGGAAGCTGTTTCTTATTTTAAAAATTCTAATTTTATTGATCAATCTAATACCTCACCAGTTATTTTAAATACATATGAATATTTTGATCTGTCAATAGAAAAGTATTCTAATAAATATATACCAATAAATTTAGAAGAAAAAAGAAGTTATGTCAATAATGTTCTTTCTAAAATTAAATTTGATTTTGATGAAGATGAGGAGCCTACGCTAAATGAAATAATTGATTTAGTTCCTGCTGCTTTCGATAGGTTTGAGCAAAAAAGAATAGAAATTAATTTTTCTTCAAAGACAAAATTATTTATCAAATTAGATAATACCAATTATATTAAAATAAGCTTTAATGGAACAAAACCTAGTATCGTTAATTCAATAAATAATTTTACTCCGCGTGTAGAGTATGATCTTTCTAATAAACTTTTAAAAAGAATTTTAAAAGGACCTAGATATGCCCATTGGAATAATGCAGAAGTAGGTTCACACATCAAATTCAATAGAGTTCCAAATACCTTTGAACGTGCACTATATCACACAATTTGTTTTTTTCATGCGTAAATTATCGAAACAAAATAAAATAACAGATATAAATAGCTTTTACAGAGTTTTAGTGCGATTTGCATCATCCCAAATGATTGCTACAGCACTAAGGTTAATCTCAGGTTTGCTTATTATTCGTTTAATTGAGCCCGAGTTATACGGACAATTTACTGGTGTCGGAGTGTACCTTGGTTTTCTACTTATTGGTCAAGGTGGAATTATAAATGGTTTATCTAGAGAGTTACCATATGAGCTCGGAAGAGGAAACATAGAATTCGGTACGGAAATGACTTCTTCTGTTTTTGTTTTTACAACAATAATTAGTTTATTAGCATCTTTTGTGTTTTTGTTTTTTGGTATCAAAGAATTATTTTTTTCAAATTACACACTTGGTCTAATTTATATGTCATATGTCTTAATTGCAGCATTACATTTACTTAATGTTCAGTTTTTACCCACACTTTATCGGACTAACAATGATTTTGACACATTATCGCGACAAAAGATATATGTTGGAGTTTGTAATTTATTATCAGTAATCTTGATATGGTTTTATTCTATATATGGGTTATTAATAAGAGCTATTTTATTAGCTACTATTGAATTTTTTTTATTGTACAAAAAGAGGCCAATAATTTTTTATTTTAAATATAATTTTTATCATATCAGACACTTGTTCAAAACAGGTATACCAATTTACATGGTAGGTATGATTAATTTATTATGGAATACAATTGTCAAAAGTTTAATATTTAATATTGGGGGTGCCTTAAGCTATGGCTTCTTTGCTTTAAGTTTGATTGTTGAAAATGTATTTGGAATAATACCTATTTCTTTAGCCAATGTAATTTATCCGAAAATGGCGATTATGTTAGGACAAGGTGAACCAATTTCAAAAATCATCAAATTTAGTGTCAAACCTCTTTTTTTTCAGTTTTTATTGATGTTATTTTTGGCGATAATTGGTGTTTACTTGCTCCCTATTATAGTGCCAATGATTTTACCAAATTACATTGATGGTATTTTGGCAGCTCAATGGATGTTGTTTATTCCTGTAGCCCAGTCTTTTACCTCATTAAACAGTATCTATAATGTACTTAAAAAACAAAAAGGGTATTTGATTTCTCTTCTGTCTGGAGCTTTTATAGGTTCATTATTTATGGTTATAAAATTGAATTATGGAGAATTTCGTTTAGAGATTTTTCCCCAAGGATTGGTTATAGGAACCATAATTCAGCAGATGCTTAGCATCTTATTTATTTATAGAAAAATACTAAATGATGAGAGATAAAAAGGAGCTAATAAAAACATTTGAACTAATGCCAAACTCTAAGATTGCATCTAAAGAATTTCATCAATGCGAATCAAAATTAAATGAAATTTTTTTTCAAAATTTTGAATTAGGTGTTATGTTATCTTATTTTCTTGACCAAACATACCATAACTCTTTTGATTTTAATATCAAATCCAATTTTAAAGAACTGCTTATTCTTGTTTATAAAAGTTTTTTAAATTTTAAAATACCGAAAGATTCAGGAAAGAGTATTATATATTTTAATAGAGGAAAGCATAGGCATTATCTTAAAATGACCAATTCTTTTTGTATTGATAAAGACATTAGAAATAAAACACTGATAATAGGTTCGCACGAGAGTTCAGATAAACGAACTATTTTCCATTACCATAACTTAAATGATTTTTTTAAGGCTGTACGTTTTTTATTTCTCAATAATAAAAGAATATTCAAATCTGTTTCACTACTAAATTTTTCAAAAAAACAAAAAGTTATTTTATGTATTCATTTAGTAGTCCAATTATTAAAAACACTTTCAGTAGAAAAGTTTTTTAAAAAACAGAAATTAATAACTATAATTGGAAGCGATGCAGATAGAGGTGTTCATTCTTCTATATTTTATGTGGTCTCCAGAGCTCATAGTATTCAGAGTTTTACTTTACAGCATGGAGTTATAAATGGATATTTTGGCAAATACCCATTAAACGCAGATGAAGTTTTGGTTTGGGGTAATATGGCACGTAGACAATTTATAGAAATGGGTCTTGACGAAAATCGAATTAAAGTAACCGGGACACCAATTATTGAGGAGATAAATTTAGATCAAAAAATAAAAATATCAGCAAAGAAAAAATATTTATTAAAATCTGGTAAAACTATTTGTTTAGCACTAAGTAACCCTATTAATGAAGATGATATAAAGTTAGTTACTTTTTTTAATGATATTAAAAATGAATATGGTAAAATAGATGACAATTTTCTAATAAAATTACATCCAGCCCGAGATCCTTCAAAATATAAATGGATAGAGGATGAATTTGAGCTTCAAATAATACCTTCAAATATACCATATAATGATTTTATTATTTTCACTGATGTTCTTTTAACGCATAGTAGTGGTATTGCAGCAGAATGTATATTTTATAATAAGAAAGTAGGTATTTTAGATATATTATCTCGTTCTTCTGGAAATGGAAAGATGTTAAATATATTTTATGACACAATGTTAATTACAAAAACTTCAGACTTTGAAAAATTAGTAAGCAATCAAACTAATGTAAGACCAGAAGAAATATATTACAAAACAGGTGTTTCAGCATCAATTGAAATATATAGTTACATAAAAAATAAATTATAATGATTAAATATTTTAATTTAATAAAGAAAGTTAATGTAAGAGTATGGTATTTTTCCAATAGATTTCGTTTCAAATCTATTGGAAAAAAATCATTTATTAACTCTCCTCTAAAAATTACACCTTTATGTATATCTCTAGGTGAAAACGTGCGTGTATTTAAAAATTGTAGAATTGAAGGAGTTTTTAGTTATAATAACGTGAATTTTAATCCATCCATAATTGTAGGTAATAATGTATCTGTGCAACAAAATTTACATCTAACATGTGCAAATTCAATAGTAATTGGTAAAAACACTGCTATTGCCTCTAATGTGACAATTACAGATATTCATCATCAGTATGAAAACATCAAGATTCCTATCGAAAGTCAAGATATATTAGTTCAGCAAGTTAAAATAGGTGAGAATTGTAAAATTTATAATAACTCAGTTATATTGCCGGGTTGTAAAATTGGCAATCATGTAACAATAGGTGCTAACTCAGTAGTAGCAATTGAAGTACCTGATTATTGTGTCGTTGTCGGTGCGCCAGCAAAAATAGTTAAACGATATAACTTTGAATCCAAGAGTTGGCAAAAAACTAATGCAGATGGAACATTTTTAAAATTATGAAAATGAAAAAAATATTAATTACAGGGGGGGCTGGTTTTATAGGCTCAAATTTAGCATTGAAATTAATTTCAGTTGGTTTTGAGGTTACTATTCTAGATAATCTATCGGAACAAATACATGGGGAAGATCCGATTAACACTTCACCACTATATAAAAGTATTATCAACAAGGTTACTTTTATTAAAGGTTGTATTACTGTAAGGGAAGATTTAATGAAAGTTATTAAGAACCAGGATGCAATTATTCACTTAGCAGCGGAAACTGGCACAGGGCAATCAATGTATGAAATAGAAAGATACGTTAATGTTAATATTGGTGGCACATCCTTATTATTAGATGTTTTATCAAATGAAAATCATAAGATTAAAAAAGTAATAGTAGCATCTTCAAGAGCTATTTATGGTGAAGGGAAATATGAATGTAAAACTCATGGTGTAATTTATCCAGACCTTCGTTTAGATGAAAACATGCAGAATGGTGATTTCAATTGCAAATGTCCAATATGTAAGCAGGATGTTACTTTATTGTCAACATCAGAAGATAGTAAGATTCATCCAACTTCCGTTTATGGTATTACTAAACAAAACCAAGAACAACTAGTTCATACAGTTTGTAGATCCTTAGGAATTAAAAGTGTTGCATTTAGATACCAAAATGTATATGGCCCAGGGCAGTCGTTAAGCAATCCATATACGGGCATTCTATCAATTTTTAGTACTTTAATTAGAAATAACAAAGTCATTAATATTTTTGAAGATGGTGAAGAAAGTAGAGATTTTGTATATATTGATGATGTTGTAGATGCAACTATTGCTGGTCTAGAAAATGATTATGCGATTAACCAATCTTATAATGTTGGATCTGATAAACCTATATCAGTAATTGAAGTTGCAAATACTTTAAAATCATATTATAAATCTGACATATCAATTACTATTTCAGGAAACTATAGAACAGGGGATATCAGACATAATTATGCTGATTTGTCAAAAATCAAAAAGGATTTAAATTTTGAACCAAAATATTCTTTTACAAAAGGAATTGAAAAATTTTGTAATTGGGTAATTACACAAGAAGTATCTGTTGATAATTATGACAAATCTTTAAAAGAACTAATCGATAAAAAAATCTTTAAATAATGGAAGTGAATAAAGTAGATAGAATTTTATTTATTGCTCCATTTTTCTACAATTATGAGGTAGATATTTTTAATGAATTGAAAGAACATAGTAATAATGTTGATTCTGTTTTTTATTCTTATGGTCAACATAAACTTCCTTGGAAAAAGAAAAAGAAAAAGAAAATCATATCTCAACAAAAGCTTGAAATTTTAGAGTTAATGCAAAATAATAAGTACGATTTATTATTTGTTTTAAAAGGAGAGATTTTAAATGAATCGGATATAAATTTATTTAAGTCTTTAAATCCTTTGTCAAAAACATTGGTTTATCAATGGGACTCAATAAAAAATTTGCCGTTCGATTTTGATTTTATAGAAGCTTTTGATTTTAAATTTACTTTTGATCATAATGATGCTCAAAATCATGAAGACTTAAAATTAAGACCTTTATTTTTTACGAAAGAATTTAAGCAAAGTGAAGAACTTCAAATAGAATACGAATTTGCAACGGTTGGTGGCTTTAAATTTAGGAGAGTTAACATTATTAATATTCTAAAAAATCAATTTCCAAGTTTAAAGTTTAAAATCAGATTAAGAACTTTTTTAACTTTTAATATATTTCATAATATAATAAAAACAGGTTTTAAAAAATATTTTGATTACGCATTGTTTAATGATTTAAATAGAACAGAAATATCTATTTTGTTAAATAAAGCTAAAGTAATTATCGACATTCCTAATAAAGGTCAAACAGGTCTCTCAATGCGAACAATAGAAACACTTGGTCTTCAAAAAAAAATAATTACGACTTGCAGTCATATTAAAAAGTATGATTTTTTTGATTCAAATAATCATTTGATTATTGATGATTTTAGTAAAAATGAAATTTTTGAATTCTTAGAAAAACCATATCAAAAAATCACTGATGAAGTTATTAGTAAATATTCATTAAATGGATTCATTAATTCATTAATAAATAATAGAGTAGAAAAATATTTAAAATGAATAAAATAATCTTTGTTACTGGCGGGCTAGTTAGCGGCGGAGCTGAGCGTGTCCTATCAATTATTGCAAATGGTTTGGACACTAGAGGTTACGATATTTCTATTATATCTAAGCAACAGATTAAGCCTTTTTATAATTTAAATTCGAAAGTCAAAGTTATTTACCCTACAACTAGAATTTCCTATAAAAACACTTTTAAAATATTACTTTCAAGACTAGCTATTTATATAAATATATTTAAAATTTTAAAGTTTGAAAAACCTGATATAGTAATTCCTTTTTCGACCACAACTAATGGAAGCATTATTATCATTGCAAAACTTCTGAATATTAAGTTAATCGCCTCTGAGCATAATAACTATAAAGTTGGGTTACAAAAGCTTTCAATTTGGTTAATAAAGAGAATAATCTATAAAATGACAGATTATCTTATGGTATTAACACAAAGAGATGTAGATGAGTATTACGGTAATTTTATCAAAAACATTGTAGTTATGCCCAATCCGTTAGCACTCATTCCAATTAATGATAATATTGTATTTGAAAGAGGAAAAATAATTTTAGCTATAGGAAATGTATCTAGGTGGAAACATAAAGGGTTTGATAATTTATTATCAATTTTCACGAATATTAAAAATAGAATTCCTGAATATAAATTAGTAATTGCAGGAGGAGGTGATCCAACTTATTTAAAGCAGATTTGTATAGAGCTTAATATCGAAAATAAGGTAGAATTTCTTGGTGAGGTTAAAGATATCGAGCATTATATGCAGAAGGCATCAGTTTTTACTTTAACTTCACGTTGGGAAGGTTTACCAATGGTTTTAATTGAAGCAATGTCACAAGGTTTGCCTTGCGTTGCTTATGATTGTTTTTCTGGGCCTAGAGATATTATCTCAAATGGGAAAGACGGTGTTTTAGTAGAGGATCAAAACAAGGAAAAATTTGGTCAGGAATTAATTAGTTTAATTAAGAATAAAAACAAGCAAGCTAATTTGAGTAAAGAGGCAATCCTCTCAGTAAAAAAATATGAAATTAATTCTATTCTAGATAAGTGGGAAAATTTACTCAATAAATTAGTAGATTAATGAAAAAAGCATTTAATTTTTCAATTTATCTTTTATATTTCGCAACACCTTTCGAGTCTGTCGGTATAATACCAGGTATATCAGTTGTTAAGCTAGTTACATTTATATTTCTTTTTTTTTCGCTTAATCATTATTTAAAATCACCAATCAAGATTTATCCATTCGTTAGATTTGCTTTCTATTATACATTTTTTGCAATGATTTCAATTGTATGGTCAATTGATATTGAAACTACCTTTTTTTCATCTTATGGGACATTACTTCCAACATTTATAGTCACGGTTTTCCTTCTTAATGGAATTGATAAAAAAGAACAAATTGTAAAAATCTTTAAAAGTTATTCAATTGGTTCCGTTGTTATTAGTTTGTATTCCCTTTATTTATATTTTACAGAATTTCGTTTTTTACTATACGGAAATGCTAGAGTTACAGTTCTTGGACAAGATCAAAATGAATTAAGTTTTTTATTGACTTTTGGTATTATATGCCTTTTGTACTTATTTCAATTTGAGAAGGTTTCCAGAAAATTAAAATTGATTATTCTAGCCTGTATCGTTTTAATGATTTTTACCATTTTATCAACAGGTTCAAGAACAGGTTTTATAATTTTATTATTTACCGGATTAGTGTTCATAGCAATGAATTTTAAAGGGTCTAAAATTTTTGTTTTAATACCTAGTATTATTGGATTATCTATTTATCTTTTCTTGAGTTTACCTGAATCCATTTATTTAAGACTATTAGAAACATCAACCCAGATTGAAAGTGGAGATTTCACTAATAGAGAGACTATTTGGAAAGAAGGATTTAATGCTTTTATAGACTCTGGAAGATTTTTATATGGTATTGGACATAATACTTTTAGAACTTTATTATATAATGCAACTGGTAGTGGTAGAGCGGGTCATAACACCTATTTATTAATACTAATACAGTTAGGGTTAATAGGTTTTGTTTTATACATGAGAATCCTTCTTTATTTATTAAGGAAGGTATGGATTTTAGTTAGAAGAGATTCCTTGTTTTACTCATTACTGATTATCCCTTTATTATTAGCAATGCTAACATTGGGTTTAGAAAACAGGAGATGGTTATTTATGATTGGTGTTATCATAATTAAATTAGTGGACTTTGGTAATTCAAATAAAAATCAACAATTAAATAGACTTTAAATTGAAGAATAACAATAGAATCTTAGTTTTTGGAAATTTTGGGTATTTAACAAATGATTTAAACGGCCAGACGCTTAAAACAAGAAGTGTTTATAATCTTCTCAATAAAAATTTAATTGGTAATGTGTATTTTTTTGATACATCAAATTTATATTTAAAAAGAATCCCAATTTTAATTTTTGAATTAATTAGGTGCAATAAATTAATATATATACCTGCCTTAAAAAATTTAAAATATTTATTGCCTTTTATTTTTCTTATGTCAAAATTATTTTTTTTTAAAATTATTCATATTACTGTTGGTGGGAGACATAATGATTTCTTAAAAAGAAATAGAATACATCGTTTTCTATTATCTACAATTCAAGTTAATTTACCAGAAACTAAAAAAGAAGTTAATGAATTAAATTTGAAATTTAATTATACAAATGTAGATTATCTCCCGAATTTTAGGATTCATAATTATATGCCCCAAATAGTTGAAAATAAAACTAGATTTTTTAAAATTTGTTTTATGGCCAGAGTGAGTCCACTAAAAGGGATTGATGCAATAATTAGGTTAGCAAATTGGTTGTTAATAAATCCCGTTCAGGATATAGAAATAATAATAGATATTTATGGCCCTATTGGAGAAGGATATAAAGATATTTTTTTCAATAAGATTAAAAATATCACAATATTGAATTATTTAGGAGTTGTACAACCTAGTGCGGTATATTCTACTTTCTCAAACTATGATCTTTCGGTGTTGCCAACGAAATATCCTGGAGAGGGATTCCCAGGCAGTGTTTTAGATTCATATATTTCAGCGGTCCCAGTAATTGTTTCAAATTGGAGACATTTACCCGAATTTGTTAAACATGAGAAAACAGGGTTTATTTATAATTTAGATAATGAAAAGGAGTTTTATAACTATGTTAAATATTTGATTTTAAATTCAAATATAGTTTACAATATGAAATTGAATGCGTTTGAAGAGAGTAAACTTTATTCAGAAAAAACTGCTTGGAAAATTTTAAATAAACACGTTATAAAATGATTCGAGAAACGGAAGAAAACTTAGTTTCAATAATAACCCCTGTTTATAATGCTACCCGTTTTATAAAAGATACTGCTAGATCTGTATTTAATCAATCCTATTCAAATTGTGAGTGGATATTAGTAGACGATTGCTCTAAAGACAACTCATGGATATTATTAAGTGAATTATCAAAAAATGATAAAAGAGTCAAGATTTATAGAAATATAATAAATTTTAAATCTGGCAAGACAAGGAACCTAGCAATTAAAAAAGCAAAAGGAAGATTTATTGCTTTTCTTGATAGTGATGATTTATGGCACCCTGAAAAACTTAATACTCAAATTCCATTTATGTTAAATAATCAATATCATTTTTCTCACACATCATATGGCTATATTAACGAAGATGGAAAAAGAATTAAATCTATTTTCCATGTAAGAAAGGAGGTTGATTACTACCATCTATTAAAAAGAACTGAAGTAAGTTGCTTAACAGCTATTTATGATGCATAAAAATAGGTAAGTTTTATATGTCTGAACATGCTAGGAAACAAGATTATGCATTATGGTTAGCAATTTTAAAAAGCGGCACTAAATCTTATGGAATAGATAAGGAATTAGCTTTTTATAGACAGGTTAGTAATTCCGCCACAAGTTTAAAGTATAAATTAGTACTAAAGCATATTACTTTTCTAAAAGAAACTCAAAACTTTTCAACAATTAATGCTTTGTATTATACTGCATTTTGGATGATTAACGGTTTTGTAAGATATTTTATAAAATAATCATGAGTTATTTAATTGTTCTTTTAAACATTTAATAATACTTTACTTTAAAAAAAAATAAACAAAATGATTAATAAAAAATTCATTAAAGCTTCATTCACAAAAGATTTAAAATTACTAGATAATTTAAAGCTGAATAATGTGTTAATTATAGGAGGCGCGGGAACGATAGGCTCAAGTTACATAAAACAAATATTGAAATATAAGCCATCAAGGATAACCGTTGTAGATATTAATGAGAATGGTTTAACCGAGCTCACTAGAGACCTAAGAAGCTCCAATTTATTGGATTACAATCCTGAATATATAACGTATCCAGTGAGTTTATTGAGTGATACATTCGATAAAATATTTAATTCTGATAGCTGGCAAGTGGTTTCAAATTTCTCGGCTCATAAGCACGTGCGTTCAGAAAAAGATAAAATTTCAGTAGAAGCTTTAATTAAAAATAATGTATACGGAGCAATCAAGCTTTTGAATTTATGCGAACTAAATCCACCAAAATATTTCTTTAGCGTCTCTACAGATAAAGCTGCCAACCCTGTGAATATTATGGGAGCTTCAAAAAGCTTAATGGAAAAATTAATTCTTTCCAAAAAAAATAATTTTAGAGTTTCAACAGCTCGGTTTGCCAATGTTGCTTTTTCCAATGGAAGTTTATTAGATGGCTTTATTTATAGATTAAATAAAAAACAACCGCTGTCTTGTCCTGAAGATATCAAGCGTTTTTTTGTAACTCCAGAACAATCAGGACAAATATGTTTATTGGCTACATTTTTAGGTAACTCTGGAAATATTTTCTTTCCCAAATTAGATTTTCATAAGGATCAGATATATTTTAAAGAGATAGCTTTAGATTTTCTAAAAGAGAACGGATTTGAGCCCGTGTTAGTTCAATCGGAAAAAGAAGCAAAAGAATTTGATTTTGAAAGATATGCTGATAGGTATCCAATCTATTTTTTCAAGACTGATACCTCAGGGGAAAAAACATACGAGGAGTTTTATACAGAAGAAGAAGATTACAATACTGACAATTACGATTCTTTAGGATTCATAAACACCCCAGAAATCAAAATCTGTTTTGAAGATGTAGAATTTGACTTTGAAAAGGTTTTTAATAATCTTAATTCAGATAAGTCAGATATTGTAACTATTATTAAAAAATATGTTCCAGATTTTATGCACATAGAAACCGGTAAACATTTAGATCAAAAAATGTAAGTTATGTATAAATTTTTTAAACGCTTATTGGATCTTGTAGTTAGTTTAATTACATTAATTATTCTGTTACCTGTTTTTATTCCCATCATTATCATTCTTAGACTTTCTGCTGAGGGAGAAGTTTTTTACTTTCAAGAACGTTATGGAATTCACAACTCAAGATTCCAAATATGGAAGTTTGCAACAATGCTTAAAAATTCCATG